>Ga0307516_10006297_pt1 | contig 13945 bp, 12 predicted proteins | sample 19_EM_MG_FD_203310 | JGI IMG/M metagenome (GOLD analysis project Ga0307516, IMG submission 203310) | Populus trichocarpa ectomycorrhiza microbial communities from riparian zone in the Pacific Northwest, United States - 19_EM | ecosystem: Host-associated > Plants > Roots > Unclassified | place... | reverse complement strand
AGTAGTATCGAAGTGATTCGTTTGGGCTCTCATCCAGGTCCTGGAAGAGCATCACCAGGTGACCTAGGGCATTTTCAAGGGGGTTTTCCACCTGTTTAAGAAAATCAGCCCTGTCCTCCCAGCAGGGCGGGGAGTAGGAAAGAGGCGCTGGAGGAGATGATGGTGGTCGAAAAAGAAGAGCCATGACCATTACCCCTTGCTCTCATGGTTCACCTGACTCGCACTCCGACTAGGCGTTCCCATTTTCTGCCGTCGGTGCAACCCTTGCCTTTTCGGAGTCCAGACTCCTGAATCCCGAACCGGATGGCCGAGCCAGAGCCTTCCTTCGCGAGATCCTCCTTAGCATACGTCTCAACGAATACGAAAACCCCGTCACTCCACCCGCCCAAGTTGCTTCTCACCAATCGGCTGTCAGTGCCATTATGACCTTCGGCACGAGTTCTGTGACCGCAATTCACCTGATGTGCCGTGCAATATACGCGAGGGTCATCCTGAGCCGTCCACTCGAATTTGATGCACTCATGGATCAGGGATTCGGTAATCTCCTCAAAAACATTATGCGCTCAGCCGCGATCCCCATCCCCCCCTTCGTTTTTGGACTCGGGCTACAAGTGTGGTTCACCAATCCACCTGTCGCATACACCCTCTCTGTGATTTCAGCCGGGCTGTACATGTGGTCTTTCGCCGTGATTCTGTCATAGAAAGGCTCGCGGGTTGTACCTGGAGTCGCTCGTCAATCTTCTCAACACTCTGTACGACTGGACTAGAAAAACGCAGAATTGGCACTCGTAGACATCTTAGTTACTTTCAGTGAAGCAATCGCACAAAACCATGTCAATAGTCGAGAGCTCGAGCGGTGGATGCCCTGAGATGTAGCACAGACCGGTTTGATTGTGGTGTGAAATAAAAACACGAAGTCAATGGTTTCTATACCGTACAAAAATGTGAGTGACTACAGTCCCAAGCAGGTGTTGAAAGGACACGGTGGCCACGGGTCCTCGGTCCAAAAATGCCAAACCACGCTCCTGATCTCTTCCACCACATATGAGATGAACGAGTTATCTCGAGTACGTCGAGGCGGTTCCCGAAGGATGCCCGACGGACCAGGGAACTTGCGAACAGACTCCAATCACAATCGTCTACTGCCACCCGGTCCAAAAAAGGCACATCGCAAGGAAGGGAAGTTCTCCCTACCAGGTTTGATACTATGGCGGATAAAAGCGTCTCGATGAAGCATAGCACTCGTAGGCTTGGAAATCGAGTGGATATGGCCTCCACGGCTACGAGTTCCTCGACCACCTGAGAGTAGATGACCTCCTCCTGCGGAGTGTGCGTGACAAGATCGAGGATCGCTGGCTCCAGTAAATCTCCCGGTGGTATTCCGTTGTGGTTGTTTGTGGGCCCCAACTACACGCCCGCTGGAATCAGCTACGTACTCCAAGGGGATTGGCGACGAAGAGGATGACTATGCGTAACCGGGCGATATGTCCTATCGAACGCCTGATTTTTTAAAATTCATTCCAAAAATGGGCAAGCACAAGGATAAGTTTGGAGCGGGAGGAGACTGAGTGACATGTGCTCAGGGCGAGGGGTGGGATACGACAGAGGATATTTGCACCAGGGGTTTGATACGGACAGCTGGTAGAGGTTGTTCCCGGACAGTACAGGGATTTAACATCTAACGACAGTTCAAAGACACAGGACTGTACTGACCTATCCACCGGCGTACCCCGTTCCCCACTTCCGTTCTCCGATTTCCCTCCGGGATCAAATTCCTGACTACGGTCGGACGTCAGGGGGGTGTACCATTGGCAGACGCAAATGACCCTTACCCCGATCGAGGAGTCTGGGCGGATGTATCTGAGTCGCTGGGATTCCGACGTTTTCTGGACCTGGGCCTGAGGTCCCAATATTCGGCGAAGCGAACGGTGACGCGGTGGTGAGACGTCTACCTTCTCATGCTCTTTCTGGCGCTTGTGGGTGGATCTTCTCCAGCAGGCCGCACCGACGAGTCCTCGCCTTCGCCTTCTCTGTCGCGGGTAAGATCAGAATGCACGAAGTTGCAAAGCCATTGGGCAGCTTACTTCTCCATCCTGACCTCCTCCAGATCGGCCATGAATCGATGAGGGCGGAAGGAAGTGATTGGGTCTCAGAAGGAATTGTTCCCTGGCATCCGGGGCTGTGCGTGACGGTCGCCGATCGGCGTGTTTGTGAGGAGGAGCAGTGAGGGCTGCGGGTAACTGGTCATCATTTCCATCGCGTCAGTGTGACGGCCATCCAGTAGTTCAACAGGTCGGTACCCAGTCAAGAATACCTGACTCGGGCTCATCGAAGATGCCGCAGCGTCCGACCAGAATAACCACCACAAGCCACCGTCGGGATAGATTGTTGGATTCCAGGGCCGATCCACTACTTTGTTAGCACACGGGTGTCCTCGAGAACTCCTCCCTGCCCGTAAGCCGCACTACGCCCTCAGCCCTCTCATCGTACAGTCGGAGGAGAATCCGGCGACCACAATGTTGCTCCCAAATTCAACCCGGGACCGTACCACAGTACGGAATGTAAGTGACTGGGGATTACGATTCTAGTAGGCTTGCTCGAGAGGGGGGGAACTATATACTGAAATCCGGGAGCAAATGCGAATAATACAAGAGGCAACACAGAGATAGTAAACCTGATTGAATAGACACGAGAGAGGTGTCAAGTGGGAAGTTGTGTTACAAGAGAATTTCTCGTGTCTGGAAATGGCAGGAGACGCGTATGGTTTAAAAAGTTGGATGATGGATGATATATATGATCGACGGAGCTCTGAGTCGAAGGGCTGACAGAGGGAAACCATGTACAAATGGAGTATGGAGTTGGGAGAACAAGGAGCGGGCGTTACAGATGCGCGACTAAGGACACGGGGGAGGGAGGGCGCAAGTGAACATCGAGTGGGATTCTGTGGAGGCGTGAGCGAATTGAAGGAGTTGACCGATCTGAAAGACGTACGGGTCAGGATCTCCAACGCTTCTCTGTCTACCCCCAGCAATATCCTCTTCAGTTCCTGGTATCGTTCCCTTGCTGCCGGTATGTGATTTCTGTCAAGATACGGGTTCTGCTGCTCGAGGTGCCCCAATCCCATATCCAACTGTTCTAGGACGTGATCCAGCCGTTTGATGAGAACTTCCCGATGGTGCCCCATCTCGATTCCACCGAGGTCCTCCTTGATCGAGGCACACATTTCTGTGAGACCGCCCGAGTACATGCCATTCCACTCCGACCAGACAAGGAGTAGGTATGACTCGAGGATTTCAACGTCTCGGAGTTCTCGGACCGTGCGAACAACATGATCCGTGGTTCCCACCGACCGCCCTTTGCATATAGGGGGGAGAGATGGTTGCTTCTTCAACAGTAGCCAAATGTTGACAGGAATGTATGGACTTAGGCGGTCCCAGGACGCGATCTGCAATAGGGTGTTAACCACACTCTGGCCAGCCTCCTCTGTCCACGGGGTTGCCAAGGCCACCGCAGCCCACCATGCGACTGTGTTACCGTTGAATCCTGACGCTCCCCAAAACATGTTGGGCGACAAAAGTGCCACGATGCGGTTTGGGCAATCGGGACTCGCTTCTTCAAACAACGTGACAATTGGCTCGGCCAACAACGCTGGCGCCGTCGGAATCCCGGCGACACCCATGTACGCGTCGACCATCCTATGGTCCCCGCATCGTTCCCGCCAGACTGCATACGGGAAGAGCGCGACAATAGCCTTGCACTTGGACCCGATTTGATTTTGATCTCCGGTACGAGCCATGTTTTCCAGCTCCTCCATTATTGAGCTCAAAAGCTCCTCCAGCCGTGCACTGATTCTTTGTCAGAAAGTAGATATCTATCAGATACGGACATACCTCTCGTCCTGGGTTGTGGCATTTGGGAAGGCGCAGCCCAGGTCCATCGCAATGATCAACAGGCAGTTGGCGACGACCGAGGCAGGAGGTAGAGGGTCCTGGGACAGTAGATGACGTGAAAAGCGGAGGATCCAGCGGGGCACCTTCTGACGATGTTCCTCCCAGTGGATGACATACCCGGGCACCTTCTGACGATATTTCACTTGATATTGGGACTGCGCAAGCTGGACAAGGACGACATCCTCAATAGTTGATGGTTTGTAGTCTTTCCACTGGATCCTCGGACGGCGGGAATTTTGAGACCAAAGGCGTCTGAAGGGCGAGCGGAATGTGCCACGGACAATGCTGGACGGATAGAATACATTATGGATGATGCAGAAACGGTGACGATATGGGATGCCGTCGAAGTCGACCTCGACTGGGAAAGTCTCGGTGTACCGCCGGCGCATGTCTTTGAAGACACTTGATGCCGAGTCCACAGTCGTGAGGTGGGCCAATGTACAGAGGCAACACAGCGCAGACAGCGCTGCGAGCTCTTCCGACCCTTGAAGAATCACCACTTTCCCATCAACGATTGACACACAACCGACGAGGATATCGAGGCAAGCTGAAACGAGGGCAGAGTCAAAGTCGGTCAGCGTTGTCATTGTTGCGAGTAACCTCAGTGTCAGAAGGTGGATAGTCTTGTCCAATGACGTCTGGAGCATCCATGAGATGCATTGTAGGTCCAACACGGCGGCTTGTGGTTCCTGCCTGTGAAACCACCGACGCACCCAAAGAGCATTGAGAATAAATACCCTGGCAATCGCTCGTCCAAGGAAGATGACATCAAGGACAAGATTCCACAACAGACTAAGCGGGGACAGGAGGATGGCCCCGAGTACTCCGAGGAACCAACACGCCGAACACTTGAAATCCTGTGTTCTCCAATACCACCAATTGGTGACCGCGTAGATGACTCGGGAGGACGAGGGAACCGAGTGAAGTGCACTCAGGGCGAGGGGTGAGATACAACGGAGGATATTGGCACTGGGCGTTTGATACGGGCAACTGACGGAAGCCGTCCCCGCAGCGATGAAGAAAGCGTACGATGCAACACCAAATGAGGTGACACCAAGCACAACTGATGCGACAGTCATGTCGATCTCCCAGAGGTAGCGGGAAAGAGCACAACCGAGGAGCAACAGTGCAAATTGTAGCATCAGAGGTAACAACTCCATCACGGTGTTGAAGTACCAGGCGACAATCCCGTCCAGCTTCCGTTGTCGGTTCTGGCTGCGTTCGATGGCCGACCCTCGCAAGTCAGTGGAGGCGTATCGGTTCAACCATTGCTTTCCAAGCATCGCGAGGAAGGCGGAGAAGAGCGAGGCGGCGAGACTTGCGTAAAGGATGGCTTGGACCTGGACGATTGTGTGTGGGGGACCGGACCACTGCGGGATCGGAGGAACGTTGTCGCCGAATGTCGTATTATCAATTTTGTAGATGAGGACACGGAGGAGGGCGGCTGTCTCTTCATTCGGGTCCGGCTGGAGTTGGGGTTGGACCTGTATGATGAACGCGGAGGTCACGGCGGAGAACAGACCGGCCTGTAACCCGGGTCAGCACGTCATGGCAGACACGAGGAGTACAACACACACAAAGATCAGAGTGGTGCTCAGGTCTTCGTCGGATCTCTTGATGAACTCCCGGTCGTACTCCTCGGCTTCGTGGCGGTACACATCGTAGAACTTGGTTCGGTAATCCTCCTGGGTTGGCGGTGAGACCTGTTGATGACTGTTCATGGGTTCAACGTCTAATGATAATTCGATGACACAAGACTGAACTGACCTATCCGCCGGCGTACCCCGTTTCCCACTTCCGTTCTCCGATTTCTCTTCAGGATCAGATTCCTGACTACGGTTGGACGTCAGAAAAGTCTACCATCGGCAGACGCACAATGAACCTTACCCAGATCCAGGAGTCTGGGCACAGACATCTGAGTCACCAAGATTCCGACGTTTTCTGTACCTAAAGTCCCAATATTCAGCGAAGCGAATGGTGACGCGCGGTGGTGAGACATCTACCTCCTCCTGTTTTTTCTGGGGTTTGTGGGTGGCTCATCCCCAGTAGGCTGTACCGACTCCTCGCCTCCATCTTCTCTGCTGTGGGTAAGATCAGAAAACGCGAAGTTGCAAGACCATTTGGTGTCTTACTTCTCCATCCTGACATCCTCGAGATCGGCCATGAATCGATGAGGGTATCGGAACGATCCACTGAACTCCGGGATAAATGATGAGGGTAGGAGGGAGGAAACGATCAAAGCAACCGTCCCCTGTCATGACATCCCGGCGCTGTGTGAAAGGAGTTTGCATGCGCGGGTTTGTGATGGTCACCGATCGGTGAGTCGTAAGTAGCAGTGAGGGCCGCGGGTCCATTCGAACACTGGAGACGACCCCACCAAGTCTGACGGCGACGGTAAGGTCCGTTCCATGTCTGCCCGCCGGTGTAGTCGCATCCCAAGTTTCATAGCGTCAGCGTGACAACTAACCAGCAGTTCGACGGGTCTCGGAACTTAGTCAAGAAACCCTGACTTGGATTCGTCGGGATCTACCGCAGTTCTTGGCCGGAATAACTACGTTACGGATCACCGAAGTAGTTCGACTGGTTGATCCTGACGCCAACGCACCATTTTATCAGTAGGCGCGCGTTCTTATCGAGTCTTTCCCGCTTGTAAGGGGCACCATACCCCTCGTTCGTTCACATCATGGTACAGGATGAATGGAACTCGCGACCGCGACGTTGCCTCCGGGCCCAACTCCAGGACAACAACACGTGCGAAATGCGATGGATATCATCGGTACGTACGACTCTTGGCTTGGGCAAGAGGCACTACATACTAAAGTTCGGAATCCGATGCGGATACAACAGGAATAATCGGCGCGATCGAATGGAAAGAGGAGGCTGGGCGATCCCGGCATCCTCCGCAAGGACTTCCTGCACAAGTGTCTCAGCTATCGACAAAAGTTCGGCTACCAGAGCGGCCTTGTGCCGTTCCGTGCGGTAGCGCCAGACAACAGCAAGGCAGATTGGCCACAACCGTTCCAACTCATAGACATCGAGTCCGACCGGAGTCAGTTAGCGGCCTCGGTGTTCGAACAACTCCCGTCTCTCAGACGCAGGTGACACCGTGGGCGGTTGACCTTCAGGGTGTGGGACATTCTGTTTCTCATCGGGTCCCTCTTCGTTCCGCCACCGGTCCACGGGATAGCCGGAGACAGAGGGGACTTTTTGCTGTGAAGATGAGGAGATTTGGGCTACCAATCCACTGCTGGACCGGGAGTCGGGGCGGAATTACACCATTATGGACCAGTGGGGTCGCATCCGAGTCGGTAAAGCATCATCAAGTAGTAGACGGCGATCATGCACTCCTAGAGCAAAACGCCGATTCAAGACTTCGTTTATGTGAGCGTCGCGAGTTACCTCGGCCAAACGTCTTAGTTGTGACTTTTGTCCAGAGCCACAGTTAGTACCAAAGCGTGAGGGCGGGCCAAGGTGGACGGGGACCCCGTTGACTTTGGTGACCTCGCCGGACCGCGCCCAACCGCCCTTCGATCCCGCGAGGCAAACCCCTCACCCGGCCTCGATGAGTTTTACGTTCTCAAACGAATCACAAACTCCCCACCTGATCTGACCGCCAAAACAGGCACTTATATCGGCACCTTCGATACCGTACAAGTCGTTGGGGGTCAAGGTTTGACGCTGTGTACCGTTGGTACGTTGGCCCAGTCCGAAGTTCGAACGTGTTTTCACCATACTCCTTTGTGGATTGGACCCCACGACCCACTGTCATGCCACCCAGATTATGAATGAGGGCTACATTGGCTAGGTATTGAACCGTGCCTGCCTTCCCATACCAACCGACGTCTACGATCCTCAAGTCGTCCGTTGTGAGAGATTTGGCTCTTGGAAATCACCGCGCACGCACTATTCGCGTCGTCGGGCCATTATCACCTCCAGTACCTATTCTGCTTGTGCACATAACGGTCAGCTGAAGTCACCAATGCGGGCCGGATGATCGCCAGCATCACCCCGACACACGACCGATACCAGCCAATCGAACTTCCGCTCCCGACAGGGGAACCTCACACGTCAACAGGAGTGTACTAATCCAACCATCACTTAAAGAGGACCACGAGAGACGAGTGTGGCGAAGGGTGGGATGATAAGAGTACTGGTGTATGTAGGGACGAAAGCAAGTTGTGTTACACAGGACAATGTAGAGACGAAAACAACGTGTACTGCGAGCCTTCCCACTGAGGATTGACGGAGCCCGAGGAGGTGACAGAGGGGAACCCACAGTGTGCAAACGAAGCACGGAGTTGGGGGAACGAGGGACGAGTGTTATGGGCGCGACTACGGACATGGGAAAGGAAGGGCGCAAATAAATGTCGAGTGTGATTCTGTGCACGCGTGAGTGGGTTGAACGAGGTAATCAATCTGAAAGACGTACGGGTCAGGATCTCCAACGCTTCCCTGTCCGCCTCCAGCAATATCTCCTTGAGTTTCTTGTATTGTTCCCTCGCTGCCGGGATGTGACGTTCGTTAAGGCTCGGATTGCATTGTTTGAAGTGTTCCAATCCCCTATCCAACTCTCCTAGGACGTGATCCAGCCGTTTGATGAGAACTTTGCGATCCACCCCGATTCCACCAAGGTCCTCCCTAATCGAGGTACACATTTCGGCGAAACCCCACGAGGAAATGTCATTCCACTCCGACCAGACAAGGAGCAAGTATGACTCGAGAATTTCGACATCTCCAAGTCCTCGAACTGTGCGAACAACGTAAGCCCTTATTCCCACCGAGCGCCCTTCGCATATGGGAGGGAGAGATGGACGCTTCTTCAACCATGCCCAAATGTCGGTAGGGATGTATGACTCTAGGTGGTGAGCGGACGCAATTTGCAACATTGTGTCGACCACACTCTGCCCAACTTCTTCTGTATACGGGACTGTCATGACTGCCGCAGCCCACCAGGTGACCGTGTCTCCACCAAACTGGAATTCCCATTCTGTGTACGGCGACAGAAGCGTCACAACCCGGTTTGGGGGATCGGAACTCGCTTCCTCAAACAACATGGTGATCGGTTCGGTCAAGAGTGTTCCTATCCTTGGAGCCTTGGCGATACCTAAGAACACATCAACCAGCCTATGGTCCCCACGTCGATCCTGCCAAACTATGTATGAGAAGAGCGCAACGATAGCCTTGCGCGTAGACCAGATTTGATCCGGATCTCCAACCCGAGCCATATTTTCGAGTTCCTCAGCTATCAGGTTTGAAAGGTCCTCCAGCCGTGTACTGGTTTTTGGTCAGAAGGGTAGACATCTGTCAGATTATGAACGTACCTCTCGTCAAGGGATGTGGCGTTTGAAACGGCGCAGCCCAAGTCCATCGCAATGATCGACAGACAGTCGGCGACAACTGAAACGGGAGGTAGGGGGTCCAGGGATAATAGATGACGGCCATAGCGGAGGATCCAACGGGGCACCTTCTTGCGTTGCCTCCTTTGGTATTCGAATTGTGCAAGCCGGACGAGGGCATTATGTTCAGGACTCAACAGCTTGTAGTCCCTCCATTGGATCTTCGGCCGGCGGGTATATCGGTCGAGTCCTTGGTGCCATTTGTGGGATGGATGGAATATGTTATGAATTATGCAGAAACGGTGATAGGATGGGAGGTCTCCAAAGTCGGTCTCGATCGGGAAAGTCTTTGCATACCGCCCGCGCACGCCTTTGAAGGCACTCGATGCTGGATCAACAGTTGTGATGTGGGACAACATGCTGAGGCAACACAGGGCAGATAGTTCTGCAAGCTCCTCTGACCCTTGAAGGATCACCACTTTGCTGCTAGTGTTCGACACACAACCGGCGAGGATATCCAGGCAAGCCGAAACGAGGTCAGAGTCAAAGCTGGTTTGCGTTATCATTGTTTCGAGTAGCCTCAGGGTCAACAGGAGGATAGTCTTGTCCAATGACGTCCGGAGTATCCACGAGATGCATTGCAGGTCCAACACGGCGGTTTGTGGGACCCATTCATGCGCCCTGTGAAACCAACCAAGAGCGCTGGCAACGGACGCCCTCACCATTGCTCGTGCGAGCTGGTAGATATCAATGACCAAAGAAATCAACAGAAAAATTGGTAGGAGGAGGGTGAATGTGGATAACATGGCGACACATTCGAGCGAACACTCGGATGTATCTTTTGCCCTATTCCACCAAATGGTAACCCAACTGACAACTTCGGAGAGGGAAAATGCTGAGCCAAGTGCGCCAAGGGCAAGGGCCGAGATATGACGGAGGGCATATGCACCAGGTGTTTGATATGGGCAACTGATGGAAGTTGTCCCTGCAATGACAAAGAAAGCGTAGAAGGCAACACCAAACGAAGTGACACCAATGACAACCGATGCGACAGTTGTGTCAACCTCCCAGAGGTAGCGGGAAAGTGCACAACCGAGGAGCAACAATGCAAATTGTAGCATCAGAGGTAACGACTCCATCACGGTGTCGAAGTACCAGGTGACGATGCCGTCAAACTTCTGCTGTCTGTTCTGGTTGCGTTCAATGGCCGACCCTCGCATGTCGATGGAGGCGTATCGGTTTAACCATTGCTTTCCGAGCATTGCGAGGAAGGCGGAGAAGAGTGAGGCGGCGAGACTCGCGTAAAGAATGGCTTGGACCTGGACAATTGCGTGTGGGGGGCCGGACCACAGCGGGATCGGAGGAATGTTGTCGCCAAATGTCGTATTATCAATTTTGTAGATGAGGACGCGGAGGAGGGCGGCTGTCTCTTCATTCGGATCTGACTGGAGTTGGGGTTGGACCTGGATGATGAACGCGGAGGTCACGGCGGAGAACAGACCGGCCTGTAACCCCAGTCAGTACGTCGCAGGCACAAGGAACATAGAAAACGCACAAATATCAGGGTGGTGTTCAGGTCTTCATCGTATCTCTTGATGAACTCTCGATCATACTCCTCCGCTTCGCGACGATAGACGTCGTAGAACTTGGTCCGGTAATCCTCCTGGGTTGGTGGCGGGTCGTGTTTGTGGCTGTACGAGGGTTTAGCGTTTGACGATAGTTCGAAGACGCAAGACTGAACTGACATATCCACCGGCGTTCCACGTCCCCCACTTCCGTTCTCTGATTTCCCCCCAGGATCAGGATCCTGGCTACGGTTGGACGTTAGGGTCGTGTAGGATTGACAGGTACGTGAAACTTACTCCGGTTGAGGATGCTGGACAGATGCACCCGAGTCATTTGAATTCCGACGTTTTCTTGACCTGAAGTCCCAACATTTAGCGAAGGAAACAGTGGTGCTGCAACGAGACGTGCCTTCTTCTGTTCTTTCCGGGACTTGTGGGCGGCTCTTCTCCAGTAGAGCGCCGCGTCGACTCCTCGTCTCCGCCTTCTCGGCTGTGGGTAAGATCAGAAAACGCGAAGTTGCAAAGCCATCGAGCACCTTACTTTTCCATCCTGACCTCCTCCAGCTCGGCCATGGTGCTCGAGGTTATCGAACTGATCCGCCGGAGAGATAAGTAGTGAGGGCAGGAAGGAGAAAGCGGACGACCGCTGACGTTGAGCGCTAACCGCCGGTGTAGACACTTGGCAGGTTTCGGTCCTCTCCGAACTGGGAGCGCTGAACGTTACGGGCCCGCACGTTCATAAGGAAGGCAACAAGTCGTGTAGGGAAGGCAAGAAATCGTCGAAGAGACATATGTCATGACTTTTGGTGGTCACAAAGGCGATGGTGGATAAGTAGTTTATCGATTACCCACTGAGGACGGTCCCTGCAACTCTAACTTGCGGATTGACAATCTGCCCTTCCCAACTTTTGCCTAAGCCTCGGGCCACCTCACCTCACCGAGACACGAGGGAAATCAACCAACGGTCCCCGCCGACCCACCTGGTCGAATACTTCCCACCCATTCGAAAGGCGTTCACTCACAGGCTCCGCTTGTGCGGACATATCATTTCCGTAGCGTCAGTGCGACGACCGTCCAGTGGTTCGACGGTCTCAGTACCCAGCCAAGAATACCCGACTCAGGCTCGTCGAAGTATAGTCACAAACTCCTCCCGCCCATAAGCGGCACTACACCCTCGGTCCTCGAGCTCATATTATGGGACAGGTCGGGGCAAATCAGGAACCCAGCAAAGCTGGTCATCGTACGGTCGGGGAGAATCCGGCGACCACGATGTTGTCTCCCGACTCAACCCCGGGACCGTGGCACAGCACGGAACGTATTGACCATTACGATTTTAGGTTTGAACGAGAGAAGAGAAGGGCAACTATAAATTGAAATCTGATAGCAAACGCGAATACGAGAAGCGGCATAGGATTATACGTGATTGCGAATTCGAATAGAGCTGAGAGCAAAGGCGTACCGATGTAAGAAAGTAGTGTTACAAAAGACTGTATGAAGACGGGAGTTATGATAACGCGTGGCACAGCCGGCCTGTGACCCGCCTTCTACCGAAGTGGTCAGGATACCGCGTTTTTCATATCCGGAGATGGCGGGGAACGCGGATGGTTTGAAACTGGAAGAGTTGGATGACGATCTCGGATATGATCGACGGAACTCGAAGGGGGTGACGGTAGTACGGAGTCGGGTAGGCGTTACAGGCGCGCAACTACGGACATGGGAGAGGGAGTGCACAAGTGAACGTCGAGCGGGATTCTGTGGAAGCCCACTGGGGTGAGTAAGTTGAACGAATTGACCAATCCGAGAGGCGTACTGGTCAGGACCTTCAACGCTCTCCTATCCACCTTCAGCAATACCTCCTTAAGTTCCCCCCATTGTCTGCTCGCTTCCAGAACGCGAAACGCGCCTGCGAACATATTATCTCGGGAGTAGCGTCCTGCCTCCCTATCAAATGGTTGTATGTCAAAACTCAACCGTTCGGCGAGAACCTCCCAGTGGCGCTCCATCCAGATTCCAGCGATGACGCGATCCAATCCTTCCACGAGAATCTCCCGATGGCGTCCCATCCCGATTCCAGCAAGGTCTTCCCGGATCGAGGTACGCATTTCGGTGAAACCGCTCGGGGGGATGAAGACCCACTCCGACCAGACGAGGAGCAAGTATGACTTGAGAATTTCAACATTTCCCAGTTCTCGAACCTTGCGAACAGCTTCGTACGTTGTTCCTGCAGACCGCCGACTGCACACCGGTGGGAGAGATGATTGCCTCTTCAACCACGCCCAAAGGTCGACAGAAATGTGTGGATTTAGGTCGCCAACGGACGAGATCTGCAACAACGCATCAACCACGCGCTGGCAAACCTCCTCTGTATACGGGACCGCCAAGGCCGCCGCAGCCCACCAAGCGACTGCGTTACCGTTGAGCCCCGATGTCCCCCAATCTATATGCGGCGACACAAGTGTCACGATCCAGTCTGGGTAATCGGGACACTCTTCCTTAAGCAGCGTGGCGATTGGTCGGGCCATGAACCGCACTACGTCTGGAACCCTAAAAACTCCTGAGAACGCGTCGACCATTCTATGGTCCCCACCCCGTTCCCGCCAGGCTGCAAATGGGAATACCGCGATGATAGCCTTGCGCTTGGACTTGATTTGATCCAGATTTTCAACCCGGGCCATGTTTTCGAGTTCTTCTGTTATCAGGTTCGAAAGGCGCTCCAGTCGCGCACTAGTTCTCGGTCAGAAGGGTGAATATCCGCCGGATATGGACATACCTCTCGTCGAGGGATGTGGTGTTTGGCACAGTGAGGCCCAGGTCCATCGCAATGACCGACAGCCAGTCAGAAACAACTGAGGTAGGGGGTAGGGGGGGGGTCCTGGAATAACAGGTGATGCGTAAAGCGGAGAATCCAACGGGGTATCTTCTGACGCTGTTTCCTTTGGTATTCGAACCGTGCGAGCTGGATGAGGACAGCATGTTCAGCGCTGGACAACTTGTAGTCCCTCCACTGGATCTTCGGCCGGTAGGCACCCCGGAAGTCGAACCTTTGGACATGAACCTGTTTGCGGGATGGGTGGAATACATTATGGATCATGCA
>Ga0307516_10006296_pt1 | contig 13946 bp, 8 predicted proteins | sample 19_EM_MG_FD_203310 | JGI IMG/M metagenome (GOLD analysis project Ga0307516, IMG submission 203310) | Populus trichocarpa ectomycorrhiza microbial communities from riparian zone in the Pacific Northwest, United States - 19_EM | ecosystem: Host-associated > Plants > Roots > Unclassified | place... | reverse complement strand
CGCAAAGCCTGCGCGGCGTGCCGGTGCCGCTCTACCAGGACGCGGTGGCGGGCGAGATGGTGTTCATGCTGCAGGACGCGGCGATCGACTTCGCGCTGGCGGAGGACCAGGAGCAGGTCGACAAGCTGCTCGAGTGCCGTGAGCTGCTCGAGCCCGGCAGCACTGGCCTGCGCCACATCCTCTACGACGATTCGCGCGGGCTGCGCCACTACGACCAGCCCGGCCTGATCAGCGTCGCGCAACTGCGCGAGCGCGGCCGCGAGTTCGACGCCGGCCATCCCGGCTTCTACGCGGCTGCGGTGGCCAGCGGCGACACCGCCGACGTCGGCGTGATCCTCTACACGTCGGGCACCACCGGTCGCCCGAAGGGCGTCTGCCAGACGCATGCGAGTTTCATCGCCGCGGGCCGCGGTGGCGTGGAGAGCGACCGACTCGGCCCGGGTGACGACATCATGAGCTACCTGCCGATGGCCTGGGTCGGCGACCATCTGTTCTCGGTCGCACAATGGCTGGTCGGCGGCTTCACGTTGAACTGCCCGGAGTCGGCGGCCACCGTCATGAACGACATGCGCGAGATCGGGCCGACCTACTACTTCGGTCCCCCGCGCACGTTCGAGGGACTGCTGACCACGGTCGCCATCCGCATGGAAGATGCGGCGGCACCCAAGCGCTGGCTCTATCGACGGTTCATGGCGCTGGCGCGTCGCGTCGGCACGGACATCCTCGACGGTTCGCCGGTCGCGTTCGTCGATCGCATGTCGTATGCGCTTGGCGACCTGCTGATCTACGGGCCGCTGCGCAATGTGCTGGGAATGAGCCGCATCCGCGTTGCCTACACCGCGGGAGCGGCGATCGGCCCCGACCTGTTCCGCTTCTACCGATCCATCGGCGTCAATCTCAAGCAGTTCTATGGGCAGACGGAGACTTGCGCCTACGTCTGCATGCAGCAGGACGGCCAGGTCAAGCTGCAGACCGTGGGGACGGCCGCGCCCGGCATGGAGCTGCGCATCGCCGACAACGGCGAGGTGCTGGTGCGCGGTGTCTCCGTGCTCAAGGAGTACTACAAGCGGCCGGAGGCGACCGCCGAGGTGCTGGATGCCGACGGCTTCTTCCACACCGGCGACGCCGGCGTGCTCGACAGCGAGGGCCACCTGCGCATCATCGACCGGGCCAAGGATGTCGGCCGGATGGCGCGCGGCGCGATGTTCGCGCCCAACTACATCGAGAACAAGCTGAAGTTCTTTCCCCAGATCAAGGAGGCCGTCTGCTTCGGCGATGCACGCGATGCGGTCTGCGCGTTCATCAACATCGACTACGAGGCCGTGGGCAACTGGGCCGAACGCCAGGGACTGGCCTACGGCGGCTACGTCGACCTCGCGGGCAAGCCCGAGGTGCTGGATCTCGTTGCCGGGTGCATCGGCCAGGTCAACGCCGCCCTTGCCGCGGAAGCCGGCATGGCCGACACGCAGATCCACCGCTTTCTGGTGCTTCACAAGGAGCTCGATCCGGACGACGACGAGATGACGCGGACGCGCAAGATCCGCCGTGGCTTCGTCGCCGAGAAATACGCCGGACTGGTCGATGCGCTCTACTCCGACAAGGCGGAGCAGTTCATCGAGACCCAGGTCAAGTTCGAGGATGGGCGCACCGGCTCGGTCAGCGCGTCGCTGCGCCTGCTCGAGGCGCGTCGGTTCAGTCCCGCGGAGGCCTCGGCATGAGGGCGCGTCCTGTGGGCGACGTCATCCTCGACGTTCGCAACATCTCCCTGAGCTTCGGGGGAGTCAAGGCGCTCACCGACATCAGCTTCAGCGTGCGCGAGCACGAGGTGCGCGCCATCATCGGCCCGAACGGCGCCGGCAAGAGCTCGATGCTCAACTGCATCAACGGCGTGTACCAGCCGCAGCAAGGCTCGATCACCTTCCGCGGCCAGACCTTCAAGCACATGAACTCGCGCCAGGTCGCCGAGATGGGCGTCGCACGCACCTTCCAGAACCTGGCCTTGTTCAAGGGCATGAGCGCGCTCGACAACATCATGACGGGCCGCAACCTGAAGATGAAGAGCGGGCTGCTCGCCCAGGCGTTCCGCAACCCGTTCGGCTTCGGCTCGGCCGAACGCGAGGAGATCGAACAGCGCGAGTTCGTCGAACGCATCATCGACTTCCTGGAGATCCAGCCGTTTCGCAAGACGCCGGTGGGGCAACTGTCCTACGGCCTGCAAAAGCGCGTCGACCTCGGACGCGCACTGGCGATGGAGCCGCAGGTCCTCCTTCTCGACGAGCCGATGGCCGGCATGAACATGGAGGAGAAGCAGGACATGAGCCGCTTCATCCTCGACGTGAACGACGAGTTCGGCACGACCATCGTGCTGATCGAGCACGACATGGGCGTCGTCATGGACATCTCCGATCGCGTCGTCGTGCTCGACTACGGCAAGAAGATCGGCGACGGCACGCCCGACGAGGTTCGCGCGAACGCGGACGTGATCAGAGCCTACCTGGGCGTGGAGCAGTGATGGGCTTTTTCCTCGAGACTCTCTTCGGCGGCCTGATGGTGGGCATGCTCTACGCGCTGGTGGCGCTCGGCTTCGTGCTGATCTTCAAGGCCTCGGGCGTGTTCAACTTCGCGCAGGGGGCGATGGTGCTGTTCGCGGCGCTGGCGATGGCTCGCTTCTCGGAGTGGCTGCCCCGCTGGTTCGGCTTCGACAGCCCGGTGCTGGCCAACATCGGCGCCTTCGTCCTCGCCGCGCTGTGCATGATCGTCGTGGCGTGGCTGGTGGAGCGGCTGGCACTGCGCCATCTCGTCAACCAGCCCGGCATCACGTTGCTGATGGCGACGCTGGGCATCGGCAACGTGCTCGATGGCGCGGGCCAGTTGATCTTCGGCAGTGCCGCCTACAAGATCGACGTGGGCATGCCCAAGGAACCGCTGATCGTGCTGGACAAGGTGTTCGACGGCGGCCTGCTGCTCAATACCGAGGACATGTATTCGGCACTCGCCGCGGCGGCGCTCGTGACCTTGCTCACCCTCTTCTTCCAGAAGACGAGCACCGGCCGCGCGTTGCGCGCCGTCGCCGACGACCACCAGGCCGCGCAATCGATCGGCATCCCGCTCGGCCGGATCTGGGTCATTGTCTGGTCGGTGGGTGGCCTGGTGGCGCTGGTCGCGGGCGTCATCTGGGGCAGCAAGCTGGGCGTCCAGTACTCGATCTCGCTGGTCGCGCTGAAGGCATTTCCCGTCGTCATCCTGGGCGGTCTCACCTCGGTGCCTGGAGCGATCCTGGGCGGTCTCATCATCGGCGTGGGCGAGAAGATGTCCGAGATCTATATCGGTGGCCACCTGGGTGGCGGCATCGAGAACTGGTTCGCCTACGTACTGGCGCTCGCCGTCCTGCTGATCCGGCCGCAGGGCCTGTTCGGCGACAAGATCATCGACCGCGTCTGATCCGGAAGAGACCCGAATGTTCTATCGCGAAAACGGCCAGTTCAAGAGCAGCTACCGGGCCGACCTGGCGCTGTTCCCGATCGCGCAGGATCGCTGGGCGATGCTTGCACTCGCGGCGATCGCGTTCGTCGGTGCGCCGCTGCTGGCCAGCGACTACGCGTTCCGCGCGGTGCTGATCCCGTTCCTGATCCTGGCACTCGCGGCCATCGGCCTGAACGTGCTCGTCGGCTACTGCGGCCAGATCTCCCTCGGGACCGGCGCCTTCATGGCGGTGGGTGCTTATGCGGCCTACAACCTGCAGGTGCGCATCGAAGGGATGCCGCTGCTCCTGTCATTGCTGGGAGGCGGCGTGGCGGCCGCGGTGCTGGGCGTGATGTTCGGCATCCCCAGCCTGCGCATTCGCGGGCTCTACCTGGCGGTGGCGACGCTGGCCGCGCAGTTCTTCGTCGACTGGTTCACCAACCGTGTCGCCTGGGTCACTCACGACTCCTCGTCGGGCTCCGTGAGCGTGCAGACCCTGCGCATCCTCGGGCACTCGTTCGACACGCCCGCGCAGCGCTACCTGCTGTGCCTCGCGCTGGTCATCGTCTTCGGGCTCCTGGCGAAGAACCTGGTTCGCGGTGCGATCGGCCGCGAATGGATGGCGATGCGCGACATGGACGTCGCGGCCGCCGTGATCGGCATCCGTCCGGTCTACGCGAAGCTGACGGCGTTCGCGGTGAGCAGCTTCATCGTCGGCGTGGCCGGCGCGTTGTGGGGCTTCGTCCACCTGGGCGCCTGGGAGCCCGCCGCATTCGGCATCGACAAGTCGTTCCAGCTGCTGTTCATGATCATCATCGGCGGGCTGGGCTCGATCGCGGGCAGCTTCTTCGGTGCGGCCTTCATCGTGCTGTTGCCACTGTTGCTGAACGGCATTCCACGCTGGCTCGGGCTGTCGATGTCGACCGCCACGTCCTCGCACCTCGAGCACATGATCTTCGGCGCCCTGATCGTGTTCTTCCTGATCGTCGAGCCGCACGGCCTCGCACGCCTGTGGTCGACCGCGCGCCAGAAGCTGCGCGTCTGGCCGTTCCCGCACTGACCGCACCCGGATCCGGATTTCAAACGCACCCACCGGTGCCACAACAAGGAGACATGCAATGCACTACAGAAAGTTTGCCTGCAGCGCGGCGCTCGCCGTTGCCGGAATGGCCATGGTGGCCGCGAGCACGCTGGCGCAAGCCCAGGCGCCCGAGCAGTTCGTCCCGTTGCTGGTCTACCGCACGGGCCAATTCGCGCCGCTGGGCATTCCCTGGGCCGACGGCAAGCAGGACTACCTCAAGCTCGTCAATGCGCGCGACGGTGGAGTGAACGGCGTGAAGCTCACCTACGAAGAATGCGAGACGGCCTACGACGCGTCCAAGGGCGTCGAGTGCTACGAGCGGCTCAAGAGCAAGGGCACGGGCGCCTCGGGCTTCGACACCCAGTCCACCGGGATCACGTTTGCCGTGACGGACAAGGCCTTCGTCGACAAGGTGACGGTCGAGACAGCAGGCTATGGCCTGTCGCAGTCGTCCGACGGCACGGTGTTCGAGTGGAACTTTCCGCTGTTGGGCACCTACTGGACGGCGGCCGACGTGATGCTGCAGGACATCACGAAGAAGGAGAAGGGCAGCCTCAAGGGCAAGAAGATCGCGCTCGTCTATCACGACTCGCCCTATGGCAAGGAGCCGATCCCGCTGTTGCAGAAACGCGCCGCGGCGCAGGGTTTCGAGCTGGTGCTGTTCCCCGTGACGCCCCCGGGCGTCGAGCAGAAGTCGGCCTGGCTGCAGATTCGCCAGCAAAAGCCGGACTACGTGCTGTTCTGGTCCGCGGGCGTGATGACGCCGGCCGGTATTCGCGAAGCGCAGGCCAGCGGCTATCCACGCGATCACATCTACGCGATCTGGTGGGCCGGCTCCGACCATGACGTCAAGGACATCGGTGCGGGCGCGAAGGGCTACAACGCGATCACGTTGCACAACAGCTCCGCGCACGACAAGGTGCAGGACGATCTTCGCAAGTACGTCTACGACAAGGGCCAGGGCACCGGCCCCGCCGACAGCATCGGCGCGATCGCCCACACGCGCGGCATGATGATCGCGATGCTGCAGGTCGAAGCCATCCGCACCGCGCAGGAGAAGTTCGGCAAGGGCAAGGCCTTGACGTCGGAGCAGGTGCATTGGGGTTTCGAGAACCTCAACCTCACGACGGAGCGACTGAAGGCGTTGGGCTTCGGCGAGATCATGCGGCCCGTGAAGACGTCGTGTGCCAACCACATGGGTGACGACTGGGCGCGCATCATTCAATGGGACGGCGGCAAGTGGGAGATCAAGTCGGATTGGTACCAGTCCGACAAGACCTACATCGCCCCGCTGGTCAAGGAGTACGCCGACAAGTACGCCAAGGACAAGAACATCAAGCCGCGCACCTGCGGCTGAAAGCGAGGCAAGGCGTGTCCATGGCAACGACTTCGGCCCCACCGGCGGGTACGGGCCCCGTCCCGCTGCTGAGCGTCAATGGCATCGAGGTGATCTACAACCATGTGATCCTCGTGCTCAAGGGCGTCTCGCTGATGGTGCCGGAAGGCGGCATCGTGGCATTGCTGGGCGGCAACGGCGCGGGCAAGACGACCACGCTGCGCGCGGTTTCCAACCTGCTCGCAGGCGAGCGCGGCGCGGTCACCAAGGGCACGATCGAGATGCGCGGGCAGCGCATCGAGGCGTTGTCGCCGGCGGACATGGTGCGCCGGGGCTTGATCCAGGTCATGGAGGGACGGCACTGCTTCGCCCACCTGACCATCGAGGAGAACCTGCTCACGGGCGCCTACACGCGCACCGACGGCCGCGCGGCGATCGCGCAGACGCTGGAGAAGGTCTACGCCTATTTCCCGCGCCTGCGTGCGCGTCGCGCCTCCCAGGCCGCCTATACCTCGGGAGGCGAGCAGCAGATGTGCGCCATCGGCCGGGCGCTGATGGCCAATCCGGCGATGGTGCTCCTCGACGAGCCTTCCATGGGCCTGGCGCCGCAGATCGTCGAAGAGGTGTTCGGGATCGTCAAGGACCTGAACGAGAAGGAGCGCGTGACGTTCCTGCTCGCCGAGCAGAACACCGGCATGGCGCTGCGCTTCGCCAACTACGGCTACATCCTGGAGAACGGCCGCGTCGTCCTGGATGGCGAAGCGGCGAGCCTGCGCGAGAACGAGGACGTCAAGGAGTTCTACCTCGGTGTCGGTGGCGCCGATCGCAAGAGCTTCCGCGACGTGAAGAGCTACAAGCGACGCAAGAGGTGGCTGGCATGACGGACTACTATGACGCTCTGGAAACGCGCGATCCGGCGCAGCGCGAGGCCGGGCTGATGGCCGCGCTTCCGGCCCAGCTCGGTCACGCCCAGCGCGCCACCTCGGCGTTCTCGCAGCTGTTGCGTGGGGTCGATTGCGCAGCCGTGACGACGCGTGCCGCGCTGGCGGCACTGCCGGTCACGCGCAAGTCCGACTTGTTGATGCGCCAGAAGGAACGGCGCGAGCAGGATCCGTTCGGTGGCTTCAGCGCCATCGTGCGCGGTCCGGCCATGCCGCGTGTCTTCGCGAGCCCGGGCACGATCTACGAGCCGGAAGGCGCCTCGCGCAACTACTGGCGTACCGCGCGCGCATTGCACGCCGCCGGGTTCCGCGCGGGCGAGCTCGCGCACGTGAGCTTCAGCTTCCACATGACGCCCGCCGGCGCCATCATGGAAAGCGGCGCGCATGCGCTCGGTTGCACCGTCTTTCCCGGCGGCACCGGCCAGACCGAGCAGCAGGTCGAGGCGATGGCCGAACTCAAGCCGGCGGGCTACATCGGCACGCCCAGCTTCCTGCGCATCCTGATCGAGAAGGCAGCGGCGATGAACGTCGCCCTGCCCAGCCTCGGCAAAGCCTTGCTGTCAGGCGAGGCCTACCCGCCGAGCCTGCACGACTGGCTCGCCGAGCATGGCGTCGACGGCAAGCAGTGCTATGCCACCGCGGATCTCGGGCTCATCGCCTACGAGACGACGGCGCGCGACGGCCTGGTGCTGGACGAGGGCGTGTTGCTGGAGATCGTGCGTCCGGGCACCGGCGACCCCTTGCCCGAAGGCGAGGTCGGCGAGGTGGTGGTGACCACGTTCAACACGGACTATCCGCTGGTGCGCTTCGGTACGGGCGACCTCTCCGCCGTCATGCCGGGCCCGTGTCCCACGGGACGGACGAACCAGCGCATCCGCGGCTGGCTGGGCCGCGCCGACCAGACAACCAAGGTGCGGGGCATGTTCGTGCACCCAGGCCAGGTCGCGGAGGTCGTGCGCCGCTTTCCGGAACTGCGCCGTGCACGCCTGGTGGTCGAGGGAGAGACGGGCGTGGATCGCATGACGCTGCGGCTGGAATGCGTGCAGCCATCCGACGACCTGGGAACGCGGATCGCCGAAGCGTTGCGAGACGTCACGAAGTTGCGCGGCGAGGTCGAACTGGTCGAACCCGGCACCTTGCCCAACGATGGCAAGGTCATCGAGGACGCAAGAAGCTATCGGTGACCGGGCGGGATCCGACCACGAGCCGATCGGGGGTCGCCGTCTGCCGGGCCGACGTTGCCGCATTCGGACCGCTCAGTGCGAGCGCGGGAAGCACCGGAGGCCCCCGACTGCGACGCCCTACCCCAAGCAGCCCGCCAGCCTGCAACCGATGACCAGCATGCCAATGCTCGATGCGCTGGCGAGGCCGGTGGCGATCAGCGCCCCGCGGGCGTTGCCCCGGTAGGGTTCGACCTCGCAGCCACCGGCACGCGCGCGGCGCGCCATGCGAGCCCATTGCCACGTCCGCCACGACAGCCACGCCTTGAACAGCGCGGACGCCGCCAGCATCGTCAGCAAGGTGCCTCCCTGTCCCGCGGCCGCTTCCTGCAACTGGCCCAGGATCTTGGCGTCGACGATGAGGATCACGAGCAGCTGCAGCATCGCGTAGACGGACGCACGCCCGGCGATCCGTTGAAGCTTGCGCTGGCGCAGCGACAGGCGCGAGGGGTCGTCGTCGGTGATGACCATGCCGTCCGGCTCGACCGCCGCGATGGGGGGCAGCGGATAGGGCGCCCGCCAGGCCGCCCAGACCGACGGCACGGAAGCAAACATCACGATGATGAAGAAGGTGGAGAAGCCGAAGTGTTCGGCCAACGGGCCGGAGACCATGGCCGTGGGCACCAGCATCAGGTTCATCAGCGAGGTGGCGAACGCATAGTGCGTCATCGTGCTGCGCCCGGGGGCCAGCTGCTGCATCATGTAGATCATGTTGCCGACCATGCCGAAGCTGTAGCCGAATTTCTCGATCACGACCAGGATGCCGATCGTGGCGTACGGCAGGCCGTGGCCACCGGCGGCCGCATGGCTCAGGTACACGTAGGTGAAGTGGGGAACGTTGAGCGCCAGCGCGAGCATCCAGAGGCTGCGCTGCAGGCTGAGTCGCCCGGCGAGCCAGCCGCCGATCAGGCCCCCGACGATGCCGGCCAGCGTGCCGTAGATGGCGTCGATCTCGCTCGCCTGGCCGGCGCTCAGGCCCAGGCCGCCCCGCTGGACGTCGCCCTGGAGGAACAGCTGCCCCTCCATCAGGATCAACCCTTCGCCCACGCGGTACAGGAAGACGAAGGCGATCATTCCCCAGAAGGCGCGCTTGTGGAAGAACGTGCTCGCGCTGTGGAGGAATTCCGCGGCCGCCTTCTTCGTGCCGGCTTCGGGAAACCTGCCGCTGCCGCCGGTCGGAAGCCGCCAATGGTGATAGAGGGCCAGCAGCACCATGCTCGCCGCGCAGGCCAGCATCACGTTGCGCCACAGCTCGATCTCGCTCCAGCCAAAACGTGCCTTCTGGGAATCCAGCACCGAGATGAACACGCCCGTGGCCAGCACCTTGCCCAGCACCCAGAAGGCGCCCTGCAGTCCCGCGTAACGCGCCTGCGCGGGCTTGTCGAGGCTGTTGAGATAGACGCCATCGGCACAGATGTCCTGGGTCGAGGAGGCGAAGGCCGCGACCCACAGCAGGGCGATGCTGGTGCCGAAGAAGCCGGGCCCCGCCAGGGCGACCGCGATCGCGGCGAACAGCAGGCCGGACAGCCATTCCATGGCCAGGACGAAGAACTTCTTCGTCCGGTACATGTCCAGGAATGCCGCCCACAAGGGCTTGAGGGACCAGGCCACCCCGATGCTGCCGACCGCCACCGTGATGACGCTGTCGCTGTAGCCGAGCGACTTGTACATGCGAACGGCGGTGCCGTTGACGACGTTGTAGGGAATGCCCATCGCGAGGTAGAGCGAGGGCACCCAGAACACGGCGTGCTGGAGCAGTTTGCGGATCGAGGACATCGGTGCTTCGCGAGTGGTGGACTCAGACGGTGCCACGGCGGGCTTCCAGCGTCACGCGGATCTCCCGCACGCGACGCTCGGTCAGCCCGAAGCGCCAGACGAATGCCAACGCGAAGAGCAAGCCGGCGACGGGGATGCCCGAGAGCAGTATGCGAATCAGGAAGATGGCGTGATCGCTCTGCACCGGCAACTTGGCATCGAAGCCGGTGACCTGCAACACCCAGCCCGAACCGAGGTTGCCCAGCGCCAGGCCGAGCTTCGAGATCCATGCCCCGCAGGCCGCGAACGAACCCTCGCGACGCTGGCCGCTGTGCAGTTCGTCGTCGTCGATGACGTCGGCCATCGCCGAGCCGTAGATCGTCCAGAATCCGGCGGCCGTGAAGGCGACGAAGCCGCTGGCCAGCAGTTGCAGCGCGGGCCGCGCGGGATCGTAGAAGAACCAGTCGCCGATGAAGGCGGCGATGGCAAGGATCAGGATGATGATCAGCGCGTCGCGCTTGCCGCGCCGACGTGCCACCGGGCCCGCGAAGGCGATGCCCGCCAGCCCGAAGGCCATGCCGGACAGGCCCATCATCGAGTTCCACTTCGTCGCCTCGACCAGGTTGCCGCCGCAGACGAAATACACCGTGGCGTAGTAGCCGAGCGTGCCCACCATGGCGGTGGCCATCATGTAGGCCATCATCATGCCCAGCATGCGGCGGAATTCGCGGTTGACCAGCGTGCGATAGAGCGTGTCCTTGAGCGAGACCCGTTCGGTGCGCCTGGCCACCAGGCGCTCGTAGTAGCGCTCGCGCGTCAGCGAAAAGACCAGGATGGCGACGGCCATCATCACCACGCCCAGCAGGCCGGTGTAGACCTGGGCCCCGCGCAGGATGTCGGGCTTGCCGTCAGGGCCGTTGAACACCGCCAGCGTGGTGAACTGGGCCGCGACGAACATGGCCAGTTCCGGGATCTTCTGGATCGCGTTCTTCACCGACATCAGGCTGGTGCGCTCGTGATAGTCGGGCGTCATTTCCGAGCCCAGGCTGTTCCATGGCAGGTTGAAACAACTCATCACCGGCACGTACAAGGTGGTGGACACCAGCATGAACAGGAAGTACTGCGTGTCGCTCCAGCCGCGTCCGACCGCGAACATCAGCGGCAGCCCCGCTCCCGCAAGCAGGCCACCCACCAGGATGAACGGGCGCCGGCGACCCCACCGCGTGCGGGTGTTGTCCGAAATCCATCCGAACAGCGCGTCGGACACCGCGTCGACGAAGATCTTGATGCCCAGCACCGTGGAGATCAGTCCCGGAGCCATGTGCAGGCAGACATTGAAGACATGGAAGGCCAGCGACTGGTACAGCCAGTGCCCCCACATGTCGATGAACGAACCCAGGCCGTAGCCGACCTTCTGGCGGGTCGGAATGACGTCGGTGGAACTGCTGGTGGACATGGCGGGCAATCGATGGGCGCAAGCGACGGAAAAGGGGGACTGCACGATGACGCCGGAGGACGTCACCTCCGCCGCGAGTGGGCTCGCCATCCGCTCACGAGGGCTCGAAGCGTTGCGACGCCGCAAGGATGCCGTCGCAAACCTGGCGGCATCCGGCGGACGGACCCATCGGCGGCGTGCCCGACTCGTCCGTCGCCGGATGGCCGCCAGGGCCATCGCTCGCGAGAGGGTTCAATAGTTGTATTGCAACGCCACCGAGTAGCGACGACCGGACGTGAAGAAGTTGTGGTCGATCATGCCCACGTGCTGCTGCATCAACTGCTTGTACAACGCGTCGGTGAGGTTCGTCCCCTGCAGGCTCAGCGAGAGGTGATCGCTCACCTTGTACTGCACGCCGGCGTCCAGTTGCCCGTAGCTCTCCCCCCACAACGGCAGGCCGATCGGCAGGTTGCCCTGCTGATAGGTGGCGCTGGCCGGGTTGGTGTCCAGGCCGTTCTGCTGGTTCGGTCCCGTGTTGTCGGAGTTGAGCGCGACGCCGTAGAGGTAGCGCTGGCGCCACGAGTACGCCATGCGCGCCGAGAATGCGCCCTGGTCATACAGCAGCGCCAGGTTGAACGTGTTGCGCGACAGGTTGGGCAGCGGCGTGTCGCCGAAGGATCGGCCGTCCGTGTCGCAGCCATTGGCAAAGAGGTTCAGGTTGCTCGCACCCGCGCCCGCCGAGCAGAAGGTGCTCGGCACGGAGGCGTAGCGATGCATCTTGCTGTCGACGTAGGTGTAGTTGGCCTGGAGCCCGAAACCGGAAAGCAGCCCGGGCAGCTTGTCAAAACGGGTCTGGAAGCCCAGCTCGACCCCACGCGCATAGCCCTTGGCTCCGTTGATCGGCCCGGTGATGACGAAGTCGTAGGGCGTGCCGCTGGAGTCGTTGACCTGCTGCGTGAAGGTCTGGTTGATGATGATGTCCTTAAGGTCCTTGTTGAACACGGCCATCGTGAACGAGGTGTCCCTGTTCGGATACCACTCCGCCGTCACGTCCTCGTTGACCGACTGCACCGGCTTGAGCAGCGGGTTGCCGTTGGCACTGCCGCTCATGGTGACGCCGGTGATGGCGTTGGTGGTGGTGTCGACCACCGGCGACATCGTCATCGTCTGGTACGCCTGCAGCTGGTCCAGCCCCGGACGCGACATGCCCTTGGAGATCGCGAGGCGGTATTGCAGGTCGCTGCCCTGCTTCATGCGCACGTTCAGGCTCGGCAGGAAGTTGTTGTAGTGGTTGCTGAATTCCTGCGCCGTGGAGAAGGGGGCGATGTCGGGCAGCGTGCCGTCCACGCCCGATGCCGGGGTTTGCACGGTCAGCGACGTATGGCCGAAGGCGTGCTCTTCGGTGTGGATCATGCGCAGGCCCAGGTTGCCGTCCACGGGATAACGCAGGTCATCGAGCGCGAACCGCAGCTGCGTGTAGCCAGTGAGCGTGCGTTCCTTCTGTTGGTTGTAGCCCGCGGAGTCGGGATTCGAGGTCAGCACGGCGGGCGACCAGTTCTGATAGCAGCCGGAGCAGACCTGCTTGTAGTCGTTGTGCAGGCTGGCGTAGGAGTTCGGCCAGCCCTGCGCGACGGACAGCGCCGGGAAGTACATCGAGGGCAGCGATGTCCGGCCGCCCATGAAGTTGCCGAAGCTCCTGAGGGTGGTCGGATCACTGAACTTGGTGACGTAGGCCATGCCGCCCGCCGGGATGTCCCAGTACTGCTGCCAGGCGTGGGTGACCGTCGCCCAGTTGTACGACGGATCGGAGTTCATCGTCAGCGCCTCGCGATCGACCAGGCGCACACCGAAGCGCAGGTCGTTGAGCACCGAATTGTTGTCGAACGAGTAGCGGGCATCGAGGCGGCCCGCCTTCTGGGTGGCCGTGCCGCGGTCCAGGTGCTCCATCGTCGTCGCCCAGTAGTAGTTCGACTGGTTGGCGATGTAGGCCTGGTCGCTGGTGTCGAAGCTGACGCTCGGCAGCCTTCCGGTCAGGTCGATGGTCTCCTTGGGGAGCAGGACGGCGGTGGCGACCTCGGAGTCGAAGTCCTTGGTGTGCGAACGCACGAGTTGCAGGTCGCTCGAGAAGTTCCAGCGATCGCTGGCGCGCCAGTTGAAGTTCCAGGCGAGATCGTTCGTCTGCGACTGCCGGCGTGCATAGCGGGTCTGCAGCTCCGCCTCCAGGCCGCCCTGCCCGGGATTCGACAGCTCGCCCTTTTCCAGGAGGCCATTGGCGCCCCAGGTCGCATTCGACACGGTGTTGCCGTAGGGCTGCGGCGTGTTGCTGACGTTGTGCTCGAGCATCGTGGTGTCGAACTTCGACTGGAAGTACGTCAGCGACGACTCCATGTTGTCGTTCTTCCACTGCAGGGCGCCGTAGATGCCGTCGCGCTTGCGGTCGTACTCCTGCGTTCCCCAGCTCACCGCCCCGGGGGCCCAGTGGCCGGTGCCGTCCGGCGTGTAGAGGTTCTTGCCATCAGCGCTGGTGCCCGCGGAGGTCGTCGTCATGTAGAACGGATCGAGCGTCAACTTGTCCGTGCGCGTCGTGCTGGCGGAATGCGCCAGGTCCAGCAGCGCGCCGAACTTGCCGATGTCGGTGTCCCAGACGTTGGAGATCAGGCCGGACACCTGCGGCTTCCAGCGGCTGCTCAAGGCGTCATAGTTCTCGGAGAAGTTG
>Ga0307516_10006295_pt1 | contig 13947 bp, 15 predicted proteins | sample 19_EM_MG_FD_203310 | JGI IMG/M metagenome (GOLD analysis project Ga0307516, IMG submission 203310) | Populus trichocarpa ectomycorrhiza microbial communities from riparian zone in the Pacific Northwest, United States - 19_EM | ecosystem: Host-associated > Plants > Roots > Unclassified | place... | reverse complement strand
GTCGCGTTAGCCACCCCCACCCTGTCACTTTTTTCTGATTCCGGCACCCTCGCCCAGCGACTGGTCAAAGCCTATCTCGCCGTCCGGGACGAGACCGAGCGGCGGGCCGCGCCCCTGAGCCCCGAGGACCAGCTGATCCAGTCGATGCCGGACGCAAGCCCGGCGAAATGGCACCGCGCCCATACCACCTGGTTCTTCGAGCAATTCCTGCTCGGCGAGCATTGCCCAGGCTATCAGGTCTTCCACCCCGATTACGCCTTCCTGTTCAATTCCTATTATGTCAGCGCCGGCCCCCGCCACGCCCGCCACCAGCGCGGCCATCTCACCCGCCCGAGCGCGGATGAAGTCACGGCCTATCGCAGACATGTCGATGCGTCTGTCGTTAAATTCTTCCAGGCTGCCAGCGAGGACGCCCTCACCCGGCTGGTCCCGCTGGTCGAGGTTGGCCTCAACCACGAGCAGCAGCATCAGGAATTGATGCTGACCGACATCCTGCACGCCTTTGCGCAGAACCCGATCCCGCCGGCCTATGATCCGGCGTGGCGCTTTCCCGCCTCAACCCATGCAAGCGAGGAATGGGTCACCCTCAACGAGGGCATCCATACCGTGGGGCATGCCGACGACAGCTTTCATTTCGACAACGAAAAGCCCGCGCACCGCGCGCTGGTCGGCCCTGTAAAACTCGCGCGTAACCTCGTCACCAACGCCGAATGGCTCGCCTTCATGAAGGACGGCGGCTATTCGACGGCGACGCTATGGCTGATGGACGGTTTTGCCGCCGCCGGCAACGAGCGCTGGCAGGCCCCGGGGCACTGGCGACAGGTCGACGGCGAATGGCGGATCATGACGCTCGGCGGCTTGCAGCCGGTCGATCTGTCAGCCGCGGTCAGCCATGTCAGCTATTACGAAGCCGACGCGTTCGCGCGCTGGGCTGGCCGTCATCTGCCGACCGAGATGGAATGGGAAGTCGCGGGCCGCGCCGGCCAGCTGAACGATGCCTTCGGCATCGTCTGGCAGTGGACCCGCAGTTCGTATTCTCCCTATCCCGGCTACCGCGCCATCGAGGGCGCGCTCGGGGAATACAACGGCAAGTTCATGGTCAACCAGCTGGTGCTGCGCGGCTCCTCGCTTGCAACCCCGGCCGGACACAGCCGTATCACCTATCGCAACTTCTTTTATCCGCATCACCGCTGGCAATTCACGGGATTGCGGCTTGCCGACTACGCCTGACTTTTCTCAAGCATGATCCGGCAAGCGGCTAACGCCCCGAGATCATGCGTCAACGATGATCAAAAGCGCGCGGAAAAGCGCGTTCAGGAGAGTATCATGAATGTGCATGCCCCCGCTTTGACCCAAGTCCACCCGTTCGACGAACGGTCTTCCACATTTGCGGGAGACGTGATCGGCAATTTGTCGCAGCATCCCAAGCGCCTGTCGCCGAAATATTTCTACGACGCCACCGGATCGGAGCTGTTCGAGCAGATCACGGTGCTGCCGGAATATTATCCGACCCGCACCGAACTCGGGATTCTGCGCGACCGCGGGAGTGCGATTGCCGCCATCATTCCGAAAGGCGCCGCGCTGGTGGAGTTCGGCGCCGGCGCCACCACCAAGGTGAGGCTGCTGCTGGAGCGCTGCGATTTCGGCGCCTATGTCCCGGTCGATATATCCGGCGATTTCCTCAACGCGCAGGCCGATGCCCTGCGCAAGGATTTCCCCGGCCTCGACGTTTATCCGGTGGCGGCGGATTTCACCGCGCCGTTTACCTTGCCGGCCGAGATCGCCGACATGCCGAAGGTCGGCTTCTTTCCGGGCTCGACGCTTGGCAATTTTGAGCCGCATGAGGCGTCAGCCTTCCTGCGCTCTGCCCGCGAGATCCTCGGCGGTGGCGCGCAGATGATCATCGGCGTCGATCTCGAAAAAGACGAGCGCGTACTCTATGACGCATACAATGACTCCGCCGGCGTTACCGCGCGCTTCAACCTCAATGTGCTGGTGCGCATCAACCGCGAACTCGGCGGAAATTTCGATATTTCCGCCTTCACCCACCGCTCGATCTACAATCGCGACCGCCATCGCATCGAGATGCACCTGATCAGCCGCAAGGCGCAGAGCGTGCGCGTGCTCGGGCACAATTTCTCGTTCCGCCCCGGCGAGAGTATCCACACCGAGAGCAGCTACAAATACAGCCTCGATCGCTTCACGGCGCTGGCGCGTGGTGCGGACTGGAGGGTGCGGGAATCCTGGACCGACAATGCGGCGATGTTCTCGGTTCACGCGCTGGCGGCGTCGGATTGAGGTCAGATCGTCCGCGCCGGTACTGATCTTTCAAGCTTACGTCTCTTTCAAGATCCCGTCTTGGCTCCGGACTTGTGACGTGCCGGCCGCGATTTGCGCGTCGGCGGGATGCGGGGCGTCGGGAATATCCAATGGTCGGACAATCGCTCGGCGCTCAGCAGCCAGCCGTGAATGATCCGCCATTTGTCCTGCCCCCGGGACTGGAAATCCAACAGCGGCGATCCGTCGTCCTCGAGTTCATAGAAGAATCGCAACGAGTCCTTGCCCGTGGAGCCGCCCGGATCAATCGCCTGCGTGAGGATCCACTCGTCCCACTGCTGGAGTATCAGGATGCTTGCTTCGCTTTGTTTCATCGGCGCGCGTTCCCGGCCACGGCAGAGCCGTGTCGACTGAGTTGACCGCGCTGGTCTGATTGTCTTTTGCGAAGAAGGAGTTGCCCCGCCGTGCAACAGCCCTTCTTAACCCATATGGAAGCAAATGCTTAACGAATCTGCAATTCCGTAGAACTACGTCGGCAATTTGCTGCATCTGCGCTGCGGTTTGCCCACTGAAACGTCCAAATTTTGACTCGGATTCAGCCGAGGCTGCCCGAACGGCTTGGCTGGGGTTGAGTTCGTGCCAGGGGATGTTAGTGATGGGGAACGCGTATCCGACGTCGGGAAATCAGAAGCGGTATTCCGGATCGTCATCTTTCCACGACGACGATGCGGATTTGGATTCCGACCCGGGCTCCGCTTTGGCGTCACTCCTCGAGGAGAACGCCAGGCTTCGGGCACTGGTGGTGCAATTGTCCGACCTCGTGCTCAGGAATGTCGTGAGCCAGAAATAACTCCGGCTCAAGGCGCTATTCCGCAGTACCCGATCGCAGCGAGATCGATTCCCACACCGCGACCACGATCATGATCGCTGACGTGAGAATGGACAGCATCAACGGCGACAATCCGCCGGCAAACCAGGCGAGTACGCCGAGGGTGATGATGCCTGCCCCGTGCGAGAGCTGAAGGAAGCCGCGAAAGGTGTGCTTGAACAGGATCGTCCCGACCAGGAACAGTAGCGGCCCGCCGATCGCGCTCAAAACCGTCCTGAGGTCGGAATGGCCCTGCGGGTGCTTGAGCACGAGTTCATCGGCCACCGCCGAGACGATGATGCCTGCAACGATCGGCATGTGTAGATAGGTATAGCCGAGCCGCGCCAACCTTCCCGACTCGCTCGATTTCGAAATCTGCTCGGAGCCGGCTCCGGCCCCCCTGTGGAAATAGATCCACCACATCGCAAGGCTTCCGACAAAGGCCGATGCGAAAGCGGCGACGTTTTCCGTAGTCCAGGTCAGATCGGCAAAGGTCGCGCCGGTGACGACAATGGATTCACCGAGCGCGATGATGATGAAGCCTGCGCAGCGTTCGGCCATGTGGCCGCCCTCGACCGACCAATCCGCCACCGAAGACGCGCCGTATCGGGGGATCCAGAACCGCACCGCCGGCGAAATATATTCGATGCACAGCGCAATCGCCCACAGCACCAACCGCAACTCGCCTGTCGCAAAGCCGCCGGCGATCCAGAACACGGCCGAGATCGCCAGCCACGTCGTGATGCGGATCGCATTCATTCGTGCCAGCGATTGTGACGGATGCGTCGACATCCATAAAAAGACAGTCTTGCCGACCTGCATCGCGGCATAGGCCATGGCAAACCACAGCCCGCGTCCGTCGAACGCAGCGGGGATCGAGGTCGATAGCACGAGACCACCGAGCGTCAGCGCAAATAACAGCAGCCGGACCGGGGTCCTTTCGGGATCGAGCCAGTTGGTGATCCAGGAGGTGTAGACCCACACCCACCAGACCGCGAGGAACAGCAGCGTGACCTGCAAGGCGCCCAGCGGCGTGAAATTGCCGAGCAGCGTGTGCGAAATCTGCGTGACCGCAAAAACAAAGACGAGATCGAAGAACAGCTCGGCGTAGGTCACCCGGCTGTGCTGGTTCGGCACGACCGGGCGGAACATCGCGCCGCGTGCAGTATCCGCCGCCATCAGCGCGCCCCGAGGTTCGGTTCGATCAGCCTTCAGGTACCCCGGGTCCGCTAGGTACCCACGGGTCCGCCAGGTACCCCGGTTTGCAGCGCCAGCGCGTGCAGCACGCCACCCATCTGGCCCTTGAGCGACTGATAGACGATCTGGTGCTGCTGGACGCGCGACTTGCCGCGGAAGGATTCCGAAATCACGGTCGCGGCGTAATGGTCGCCATCGCCGGCCAGATCGCGGATCGTCACCTCGGCATCCGGGATAGCTGCCTTGATCATCGATACGATATCGTGGGCGTCCATCGGCATCCAGAATGTCTCCTTCAGATGTATCGAATCACGGCCGGCTCTCGCGACCGTGACGGCCGAACCTAGCGCGTACGCCCTTCTAGGTCACGCTTCCCCGTACTATATTCCCGATCCAGGCGTTTTAAACCCTTTAAGTCAAAGGCGTCCGGTCACAACCGGCTGACCGAAAAAGAGGCTCCAACCATGAAACTTCCCGGTCCTGACCATCCGATCACGATTGCGGCCAATCCGAAGCGCATCCGGGTATCGGCCGGCGGCGTCGTGATCGCTGACACCACCCATGCGCTGACCCTGAAAGAGGCGAATTATCCGGCAGTGCAATATGTGCCGCGCAGCGACGCCAATATGGCGCTCCTGGCTCGCACCGAGCGAACCACGCATTGCCCGTACAAGGGGGATGCGAACTATTTCAGCATCAACGCCAACGGCAAGTCGCTGGAGAACGCGATCTGGACCTATGAGACGCCGTTCCCGGCCATGACGGAGATCGCCGGCCATCTGGCGTTCTATCCGGACAAGGTCAAGATCGAGGAAGTGGCATAAAAAGCATAGTCCGAAAGATGCGGCGCCCCGCCGCATCTTGTCATAAGCCTTGCTGAATCGGGTTCCCGGCGGCAACATTTGCGGCAAACAGCCGACCGGGAGGCGCCCATGACCACGATTTCCACAGCGGCGACACCCGACATTCGTGCGGTGCCGCAGGCCAGATCGCGCAACCTCGCGCTCGATCGCGCCCGCACCTTCCTGACGCTGGTGGTGCTGCTCCACCATGCGGTGATTCCCTATACCTATTTCGGTCACACCGACCCCAAATCGTGGATCGGTTTCGACATGATCGTTCTCGCCACCGACAGTTTCTTCATGGCGATGTTCTTTTTCCTGTCCGGTCTGTTCGTCTGGCCTGGCCTCGGCCACAAGGCGCCAACGATCTTCCTGCGCGACCGGCTGCTGCGGCTCGGACTGCCGTTTGTGATCGCGGCGCTGACGGTGATCCCGATCGCGTATTACGCGTTTTCACTGCGACAACATCCCGAGATCGGCTTTGCGGAATTCTGGTGGAAGATGGTCACCGCAGGTCCCTGGCCAAGCGGCCCGATCTGGTTCGTCTGGGTCCTACTTGCATTCGATCTCACCGCGAGCCTGCTCTATCGGGTTTCCGCGCACCTTCTCGACCCCATCAATCGGCTGTCGCAGCGAAGCTTCGACCGGCCGGCCGTCTTCTTCCTGTTTCTGCTCGCGGTCAGCATCATCGCCTACGTTCCGGCGCTGCTCTATTTCGGACCCAACCACTGGTTTGAATTCGGGCCGTTCTCGGTGCAGGCCAGCCGCATATTGCTGTACGCCACCTATTTTTTCGTCGGCGCCGGCATCGGTGCCGCGGCTTTCGATCGCGGCGTTCTCGGCGCAAGTGGGCGGCTGGCGAAAAGCCGTTGGGGCTGGATTCTCGCTACCCTCGTTCCGTATTGCCTGCTGTGGGTGATGATCTACATCAAGCGCGAAATCCTGGGTAATCCCAGCCCGCAGCCGCAATGGTACCTCGTCATCTACGCTTTCTTCTTCGTCGCCTTCAGCGCGGCGATATTGTTCGCGATCCTGGCATACTTCCTCCGCTTCAAGCCTTCGGGCCGGAGCGTACTCGATCCGATGCAGGGCGACGCCTACGGCATGTTCCTGGTGCATTACCCGATCGTGCTTTGGCTGCAATACTGGCTGTTCGACTACGACCTGCCGGCCATCATCAAGGCCACGATCGGCCTCGTGCTCACTATCGCGTTGAGCTGGGCCCTGACCGCGGCATTGCGAAAGATCCCGGGCGCCACACGGATGTTGTGAAGCGACAAATTGTCTAACGGTCGTCTTTGCGAGGAGCAAAGCGACGAGCAATGACGAAGTGGCGACTTCTCAGGACGCCTTGCCGCTCATATAGGCCGGCAGCCAGCTCTCGAACGCCGCGTTGAGCGACTTGACCGCGACCTCTGCTTCGCCGGCGACCGCGATCGCCTCGCCGCCTGTGGTGCCGATGCGTGCGCAGGGCACGCCCGCGCCCTTCATCTTTGCGAGCACGAGGCCGGCATCCTGTGCCGGCACGGTGACGATGTAGCGCGCCTGGTCTTCGCCGAACCACCAGGCATGAGGCACGATTGCGGCCGGCGCCGCCAGCAGCTGTGCGCCGATGCCGCTCGCAATCGCCATCTCGGCGAGTGCGATCAGGAGTCCGCCGTCTGAAACGTCATGCACGGCCGTCGCAGTACCGGCGTGGATCATGCCGCGCACCACGTCGCCATTGCGCTTTTCGGCGGCCAGATCCACCGGCGGCGGCGCGCCCTCTTCGCGGCCGCAGACATCGCGCAGATATACGGATTGTCCGAGCCAGCCCTGGGTGTCGCCGATCAGCAGGATCGCCTCGTCGGCTGCCTTGAAAGCAAGCGTGGCCGATTTGGTGAAATCATCGAGCAGGCCAACGCCGCCGATCGAAGGCGTCGGCAGGATGCCGCGCCCGTTAGTCTCGTTGTAGAGCGAGACGTTGCCGGACACTACCGGGAAGTCGAGCGTAAGGCAGGCTTCGGCAATGCCCTTCAGACAACCGACGAACTGGCCCATGATCTCGGGCCGTTCCGGATTGCCGAAATTGAGATTGTCGGTGATCGCAAGCGGCTTACCGCCGACCGCTGTGATGTTACGCCACGCTTCGGCCACCGCCTGCAGGCCGCCCTGATACGGATCGGCCTCGCAATAGCGTGGCGTCACGTCGACGGTGAGCGCTAGTCCCTTCGGCCCGTCCTGCACACGCACGACGGCCGCGTCGCCGCCGGGACGCTGCACCGTATTGCCGAGAATGACGTGGTCGTATTGCTCCCAGACCCAGCGCCGCGAGCAGAGTTCGGGTGTTGCGATCAGTTTTTCCAGTGCCGCCGAAATCCCGATCGGCGGCTTGACGTCCTGCGCGCGCAGCACCGGCAGCAACGCAGAGGCTGTATGCGGCCGGTCATAGAGCGGCGCCTCGTCGCCCAATTCCTTGATCGGCAAATCGGCCATGACGTCGCCGCCATGTTTCACCACGAAACGCTTGGTCGGCGTGGTGTAGCCGACCACGGCGAAATCCAGCCCCCATTTGCGGAAGATCGCCTCGGCTTCTTTTTCCTTCTCGGGCTTGAGGACCATGAGCATGCGCTCCTGGCTTTCCGAGAGCATCATCTCGTAGGCGCTCATGCCGGTTTCGCGCGTCGGCACCGCATCGAGATTGAGATCGACGCCGAGATCGCCCTTGGCGCCCATCTCGACCGCCGAACAAGTCAGCCCGGCCGCGCCCATGTCCTGGATCGCGATCACGCAATCGGCTGCCATGATTTCGAGGCAGGCCTCCAGCAGCAGCTTTTCCGCGAAGGGATCGCCGACCTGCACGGTCGGGCGTTTCTCCGCCGAGTCGTCGTCGAATTCGGCCGACGCCATCGAAGCGCCGTGAATGCCGTCGCGGCCGGTCTTGGAGCCGAGAAAGACGATCGGCATGTTCACGCCCGAGGCCGCCGCGTAGAAGATCTTGTCAGTATCGGCGAGGCCAACCGCCATCGCATTGACGAGAATGTTGCCGTCATAGCGGGTGTGGAAACGCACCTGCCCGCCGACGGTCGGCACGCCGAACGAATTGCCGTAGCCGCCGACGCCGGCAACCACGCCCGAGACCAGATGCCGGGTTTTGGGATGCTCCGGCGCGCCAAAGGAGAGCGCGTTGAGGCACGCGATCGGCCGCGCGCCCATGGTGAAAACGTCGCGCAAGATACCGCCGACGCCGGTGGTGGCACCCTGATAGGGCTCGATGTAGCTCGGATGGTTGTGGCTCTCCATCTTAAACACCACCGCCTGGCCGTCGCCGATGTCGATGACCCCTGCGTTCTCGCCCGGGCCCTGGATCACCCAGGGGGCCTTGGTCGGCAGCCCCTTCAGATGGATGCGCGAGGACTTGTACGAGCAGTGCTCGTTCCACATCGCGGAAAAAATCCCGAGTTCGGTGAAACTCGGCACCCGCCCGATCAGCTCGAGGATGCGCTCATACTCGTCCGGTTTCAGCCCATGGCTGGCGACGAGTTCGGGGGTGATCTGAGGCTCGTTCTTGGTCCGGGGCTCGTTCATAGGTCCCTTAATAGGAAGATCGGAAGCGGGCGAAAAGGCCTTTTATGGCGCATTTCCGCCCTGTCCAGAGCTTTGCGGCCACACCAGTCAGGATCGGCGTTTGCACATCGCGCCGGGAGCAGATCTAAGGGCTGAAGGCCCGCATTTGAAGGCCAGATCCCGTGAACGAGCTCACTAATCCTGCATTCCCCAAGCGTCCCGACTTCCACGTCGAAGCCGAGGGCGAATTCGCCGGCTGGCGCACCTGGACCCGTGACAATTTCGGGACCCATAACGGGCCGTTCTGGCACCGGATCGACGAAAATGGCGAGGTGCAATATGGCGGCAGGCTCGCTGCTATTTGGCGGCTGCGTGCTGTTGCCGGTATCGCTGATCGTCGATCACCCCTGGACCCTGCATCCGACGCCGCAGGCGCTGGTGGCAGCCACGGAGTTCGTGCCGCTACCCGTAGTTGTATACCAGAGCATGATCCCTGTAGGGTGAGCAATTCGCTTTCACGAGGTTCGGGAGGTTTCATGCGTGTCCAGCAGCCAGTCCGTGACCGCAATATGTCGCTGTGGCAATCGGCGGTCCGGGAGACTCTCGCCAACCGCAACGATCTTTCCGATTAAGAGAAGAAGCAAGCCGAGTACGGCGTTTCCCTGCACGCACAATCCGCTCAGCCCGGCGGCAAATCCCTCGTGGCGCCCACCCCTCTGCCACAGGTAGCCGCCCAATCGCAGGTTGGGCCGGCTAGCAACATCGCCCATGCTTCGAAGGCCGCGTTCGACGCGATACAGGCGCATCAGAACAACGACAGCGCGACCCACGTCTCGCTTTTCTCGACGTTGCACGATCTCGTGATGAAATATAGCAGTTGGGATATCTCCGGCTGGGTTCAGTGCGGCTGGTACTACACCAAGTACTACGTGCTCGCCCATCTGCCGCCGACCTATAATGACTGGCAGGCTCACGCCCCCGCCGACATCAATTTCGGCGTGATCGATTATCTGCTGCCAAAGAACAGTCGTGTCCTGATGATCGGCGACTGGGGCACGCATATGCCGGATAACGCAGCGTTGCTTCGGCAAGCGCTCAAGCAGTTCAAGCCCGACGTCATCATCCATCTTGGCGACGTCTATTATTCCGGCACGGTCGAGGAGTTCACCGCGAACATCCTTGATGTGCTGGATCAGGTTATCGCTGATGTGAAGCCAGCAAAACGGCCGGCGTTCTTCGCCGTTCCCGGAAATCATGATTACTACTCCGGCGGGGCGGGCTTTCATCGCATGATCGGCAAGGTCAACTCGGGCGTCGCGGGCTGTACCCAGCAAGCCAGCTACTTCTGCCTGCGCACCGAAGACAGCAAATGGCAGTTTCTCGGCATGGACACCGGGTATGGCGATCGCAATCCGGTCGAGCAACAGGCACCTACGCTCCAGGTCCACGAGGGCGCCTGGCACCGCGACAAACTGGATACATTCCCCGGAACGACGCTGCTGCTATCGCATCACCAGTTGATCTCCGCAAAGGAGACACTGAACGGCGGCACGCGGCCCTATCTCAACGAGAGCCTGTATACGACATTCAAGCCATATTTCGACCGCATCGCCGCCTGGTATTGGGGGCACGAGCACAATTTGATCTTTTATCAAAACGACCTGACGATTCAGGCCGGCGACAAGCCGCTCAAAAAGGGCCGGTTGGTGGGCTGCAGCGCCTATGAGGAAACGCTGGACGATGATCCTTTCAAGATCAACAATCCGCCTGCGAAATTCATGAAGAACATGCCTCGCTTGGGCTTATCAAAGTACAAGACGGGATTGCAAAACTTCTACAATCACGCGTTCGCAATTCTCGATGTCGCGCCGGACAAGATTGCGGCGAGCTACTACGAATACCCGAGTTGGGGGGCGGGCAACGCACCTGCACCTGAACCGCCGGTCGGTAAATTTCTTTATCAGGAAGAGTTACTGCCGATGCGCTGACGCGGCTATTTCTTCTCTTCCAGCAGCTTGCGGTATTTCTCGACGTCGCGTGTCACAAGTTGCTGCAATACTTCCGACGTATGCTCATTAGCGTCGGGCGCAACCGTCGAGAGATCGTGAAAACGCTTCTTGACCGCATCGCTCTCTACCGCGCTGCGCGCAGCTTCGTTCAATTTCGCGATGATCGCAGGCGGCGTCCCCTTCGGCGCGAACAGGCCGTTCCAGCCCTGCGCCTCGAATTCGGGAAGGCCCGCTTCCGCCGACGTCGGTAGATCCGGCAAGGTCGCAAGCCGCACCGTCGAGCCGACGACGAGGCCGCGCACCAGCTTGTCGTCGATCGCCTGCGACACCGAGGCCGCGGCATCGCAGACGCCATCGATCTGGCCGCCGATTGCGTCCGTCAGCGCAGGCGCCGCGCCGCGATAGCCGACCAGCGTGACATCGATGCCGGCGGCCTGCGCAAAACTCTTGCAGATCAGGAAATTCGACGAGCCGATGCCGGCGTGGCCGAGATTTATCTTGCCGGGATTGCTCTTGGCGTAGGTGATGAAGTCGGCCAGATTCTTGGCTGGAAAATCCTTGCGCAGCGCGACGATGCCAAAGGTCTTTGCTACCATCGCAATCGGCACAAAGGAATCCGGCGTGAACGGCAGTTTCGGATAGATGGTATAGGTCGCCGCACTGGTGCCGGCATTACCGATCGCGATGGTGTAGCCGTCGGGCTCGGCGCGCGCCGCCCGCGTCAGCGCGGTCGAACCGCCGGCGCCCGCGACATTCTCGATCACGATCGGCTGGCCGAGCGACTTGCCCATCTCTTCGGCCACCGCCCGCGCGATCACGTCCGAGGTGCCGCCGGCCGCGAACGGCACGATCATGGTGACGGGATGTTTTGGGTAGTCCTGGGCGTGGGCAGCGGTGGCACACAACAGCACCGCAACGATTGCGAGCGCCCGCGTCGTGATGGAGTTCACGCCGCTTTTTCCAGATGCGCCACGAGGCCGGCGAACAGGCCGCGGCCGTCGGTGCAGCCCATGATTTCTTCGACGTGGTTTTCCGGATGCGGCATCATGCCGAGCACATTGCCGCGCTCGTTGACGATGCCGGCGATCGATTGCGCGGCACCGTTGATGTTGGAATTCTCGTCGACCACGCCGTCGACTGTGCAATAGCGGTAGAGCACCCGCCCCTCGCCTTCCAGCCGCTTCACGGTCTCTTCATCAGCCTCGTAATTGCCTTCGCCATGGGCGACCGGCACGCGGATGATCTGGCCTGCATTGTAGCCGCGCGTGAACGGCGTGTCGGAGCGTTCGACGCGCAGGTGCACGTCCTTGCAGATGAATTTCAGCCGCGCGTTCCGCATCAGCACGCCGGGCAATAGCCCTGCCTCACAGAGGATCTGAAAACCATTGCAGACGCCGAGCACGAGGCCGCCACCCGCCGCAAAATCCCGCACCGCGTCCATCACAGGCGCGCGCGCGGCAATGGCGCCGCAACGTAAGTAATCGCCGTAGGAAAACCCGCCGGGCACCACGACCAGATCGGTGCCCTTGGGCAGCGCGGTCTCGGCATGCCAGACCATCGCAGCCTCATGGCCGGACGCGAGCTTGAGCGCACGCGCCATGTCGCGCTCGCGATTGATGCCAGGGAAAACGAGAACGGCTGATTTCATTGGCGGTTCCAGCTGGAAAACGGGAATCGACGGGCGGACCGCCGATGGGGCAGAGATAACCAATTGACGGGGGGTTTTCCAGTGCTAGCGTCGCTGAAATACTGTGTCGGAGCAGGGCTCAACAACATCTCGGGATTGAAACCATGAATGTTGTACCACAGGCGACCTCCGCGATCGATCCGATCGCCTCCGAAGGCGTTGTCGCCGCCGGCGTTTACGTCGACGGCCGGCGCGTTGCCAATATTGCTATCGATGAGGCGTCGAGCTGGCGCAGCAAGCCCGGTCACGTGGTCTGGATCGGGCTCTACGAGCCGGATCTAGCGCTCTTGACCAGCGTGCAGAAACAGTTCGACTTGCATGATCTCGCCATCGAAGATGCCAACCACGCCCATCAACGGCCTAAAATCGAACAATACGGCGAAGGCCTGTTCATCGTGGCGCGGGCGGCGCAACTGGTCGACGGCAGGATCGCATTTGGCGAGACGCATCTGTTCGTGGGCGAAGGCTATCTCGTCTCGGTGCGCCACGGCGCATCGACGTCATATGCGGCGGTGCGCGAACGTTGCGAGAGCTGTCCCCGCGCGCTCGCGCGAGGAGAGGATTATATCCTCTACGCCATCCTCGACTTCATCGTAGACAATTATTCCCCGGTCCTGGAAACGATCCACGAGGAGGTCGAGCAGATCGAGGACTACGTCCTGGCCAATACCATTACGCGGGCGCAGGTCGAACGGCTCTACATGCTGCGCCGCGACCTCTTGCGGCTCCGTAACGCGATCGGACCGTTGGTGGAAGTCTGCCGCCGGCTGGAACACGATAATCTGCCGATGGTGCGTCCGACCATGCAGACGCTGTTTCGCGACGTCACCGACCACGTCAGGAACATCCAGGAGCGCATCGATTCAATGCGTGAGGTGCTGGCGTTTGCGTTCGAGGCGAGCCTTCTGATCGGCCAGGCACAGGAGACCGTGGTCTCCAAGAAGCTGGCCTCGTGGCTCGCCATCATCGCGGTTCCGACGGCGGTCGCCGGAATCTACGGGATGAATTTCAAATATATTCCCGAACTCCAACTGGAGTACGGTTATTTCATCGTAATGGGGCTGATGCTGGCCGCCTGCGTCGGACTATACTGGCGATTCCGTCGCGTCGGATGGCTGTGAGCAGCCGGCTAACTAACCGCGAAGCCCGCAATCATGGTTAGCTCAGCACTTCAACCCGGTAATTCTCGATCACGGTGTTCGCCAGCAGCTTGTCGGCGGCGTCCTTCAACGCCGCCTCGGCCTTGGCCTTGTCCGAGCCGGACAGTTCGATGTCGAACACCTTGCCCTGACGGACGCTGGCGACGCCATCGACGCCGAGCGATTTCAGCGCGCCTTCGATGGCCTTGCCTTGCGGATCGAGAATGCCTGACTTCAGGGTAACGGTAACACGTGCTTTCACAGGACCGGCCTCAGCTCTTCACCAGCACCGGACCCGAACCCGCCGGCCGCTCGTTCTCCATCAGGATGCCCAGACGCTTCGCCACTTCGGTATAGGCCTCCAGCAGGCCACCGAGATCCC
>Ga0307516_10006294_pt1 | contig 13952 bp, 9 predicted proteins | sample 19_EM_MG_FD_203310 | JGI IMG/M metagenome (GOLD analysis project Ga0307516, IMG submission 203310) | Populus trichocarpa ectomycorrhiza microbial communities from riparian zone in the Pacific Northwest, United States - 19_EM | ecosystem: Host-associated > Plants > Roots > Unclassified | place... | reverse complement strand
GGCCCGTCTTCAGGCCGCTGCGGATCATGAGGTCCTTGAGCGTCTTGACGTTGCCGATCAGGTTGGCGCCGGTGGCCTTCTTGATCTTGACGCCCGCGTCGACGTACGCGTCCCAGGACGGCTGCAAGTCGGCCTCCGCGAGGCCGGCGCGGTCGAGGATGTCCTTGCGATAGAGCAGCGTGCCCGGTCCGATGTCGGTCGGGGCCGCCACCACCTGGCCCTTGCGGTTGATCGCCTGTTCGTAGGCGTAGGCCACGTAGCGCGAGCGATGGCGGCCGATGTCGTAGCGCGGTTGCAGCAGGTCGGACAGGCCGCCGCCCATGGAGAACTTGCCCACGTACGACGACTCGAGCGCCATCACGTCGGGCAGGTAGACCCCCGTCGACAGCGCCGTCGTCATCGCGGTGTGATGGTCGTCGTACTGGCGCATCACCACGTTCAGGCCGACGTCGGGATGGCGCTGCGCCCAGGCCGGGGCCGCGTCCTTCAGGATCTGGTCGACCAGCGGGAACGCCGCGATCGTCAACGTGCGCGCCGGCTTGGCGCGCACCGACGGCGCGATGGCGGCGGCGAGGCCCGCGGCCAGCACGGTGCGACGCGTCGGCGAATGCGTCCGCACGCCGTGCATGAAGTCGGAGGAGAGGGTCATCGGGCTCCGGCCCGGATGCGCGAACGTGCGGGCGCGAGGCGGGACGCGAGATCGCGGGCGCGCTGGGCGGACGTCGTCTGCATGGTTTGTCTCTGCTGTACTTTTATGGAAAACGGCAATGTGAGCGCCAAGTCATTCGCTTGAAAGCGCTTTCAGCATTGTTCAACGCGAGGGCATCCAGACGCTACAGCGTAAACCCGAGCATGCGGGCCGGCTCGCGCGCGAACGCGGGCGCACCGGGGACACGACGGACGGAAGGCGCCTTGCAAGCGCTTTCACACTGGCTGCCATGATAGCCGGTCGCCGCCCGCGGGCGGCCCGGGCTCAGCGCAGGACGCGCCGGGTCGACTCGCGCGCGACGAGCTCGGGCGGCGGCAGGTCCGGCGCGGGCTCGACGCCCTTGAGCATGTCCAGCATCGCCGCGGCCGCCTCGGAGCCGATCTCGTAGACCGACTGGCGGATCGTCGTGAGCGGTGGCACCGAGAACTTGGCCGGCGCCAGGTCGTCGAAGCCGACCAGCGAGACGTCGTCGGGCACGCGCACGTTGCGCCGGTACAGGCCCAGCGCGGCGCCGATGGCGGTCTGGTCGTTGGCGGCGAAGATCGCGCTGAACGCCAGGCCGCTTTCCAGCAACCGGTTGACGGCCATCAGGCCGCCGGCCTCGGTGAAGTCGCCCTTGAGGACCAGCGCCGGGTCGAACGCGATGCCGGCCCGCTCCAGCGCGGCGCGATAGCCCGCCTCGCGATCGAGCGCGTCCTTGTGCAGCGGGTCGCCCGCAATGAAGGCGATGCGGCGGTGGCCGCACTCGATCAGATGCTGGGTGGCGAGCAACCCGCCGGTGTGGTTGTCGAAGTCGATGCTGAAGATGCGGTCGGTGCGCAGCTCACGCCCGACGACGACCATCGGCACCTGGTTCGCATAGCTCTCCAGCGCCTCGTTGGAAAGGCGCCCCGCCAGCACGATCAGTCCGTCGACGCGGCGCGACATCAGCGCCTCCATCGCCTTGCGCTCCTCGGCCTCGTGCCAGTGGCCGCTGACGAAGATCGGGATGTAGCCGGCCACCTCGAGGCGATCCTCGATGCCGCGCAGCGCTTCGCCGTAGAACGGGCTGTTGATCGTCTGCGTCAGCACGCCCACGCTCAGCGTGCGCCCCCCGGCCAGGCCGCGCGCGACCGGGTTCGGGCGAAAGCCCAGCGTGCGGATGGCCTCGTCGATGGCCTCGCGCTTCTCGGGACTCACCGTCGCGGTGCCATTGAGGATGCGCGAGACGGTGCTGGGCGAGACGCCCGCCGCCTTGGCCACCATCCCGAGCGTCACCGAACCCGTGCCGGACGGCGTGGAAGCCGTGCTGGGAGAGCGCTTGCGGCGGACGGGAGGCTGGGTCATCGGACGGGGTCGGTAGGCGGGAAATCCAGCGAGTGTAGGCGCGGGAGCGCTTTCGCGCATTGGCATCGGCCTGGGGGAACGCCGGCAAGCGCCGGGGCGGATGCGCCGGACCGAGCCATCGAACCCGCCGCGTCAGGGCGCCGCGGTGGAAGGCCGGCGACGTGGCGAACGAAGGGCACAGGCGTGTCAGGTGCCCAGGCGGCGGTTGGAAGTGCCGGGGGATGAACCGGGGAAGGGGCCGCGCAATGGGATGGGGAGGATGGATTTCGACCCGTTGCGGAAATCGGAGCTGCCGAACTCGCAGCCGCAAACCGGACATTCAGGAGGTCAGCGCTGCGGCTTCTGCTTCCCACCCATCAGCGACGTTCGCTTCCTCAGTTTCGGCGCCAAAAGGCGGCCATTCGAACAGCAGCACGGATCATTCGGAAACGTAGCTGCATTTGTTCACCACGTGGCCGTCTGCTGCGGCGCCGAAAGCCCAGGTGCTGAGGAAGTATTCATAGCGAACCTTAGTGAAGCACCGACCGCGGAGGAAGCTGAAAAATTTATGTAGACTCCCACTACAAAAATCTGGGCGGACCATGAAGCGAAACGTTCCAGTCCTGCATCGCCGCAGCACGCAGCCAAATCAGCGCTCGCGCATTGACTTTCAGCGGCGACTCGCCTTGATATTCATCCCCATCGCAGTTGCAGATCTGGCAGGATGCGCGTCAATTTTGGGCGCTGTGTACAACGAAAACTACCACACGCCTGATAGCTCCATTATCTGGAAGGTAACCGTGAAGGGGGGTGGCGCGAAGGATGTGCAAGCGCTTGTCTTCCCAGCGCTCGCCCAAACGCCAGGGGTCGAGGCCACCACGATTTCAGGAGAGGTAGAAGCTGACATACGCTGGGTTGAGCCCGCGCACGGTCTGTGGTCTGCTAAGAGCTGCCATCTACAGCTTCTTCTACAGGCAAATTGGATTGATGACTCGACGGTTGAAGTCTTCTTTCGTGGCGGATATTTTGAAAATGGGGATGCGAATCGTATTAGTGGTGATGCGAGACAAAGGTTTGAAGCACTAGTTGGCTCTTTAAAGAAGACTCTGTCTCAGCGGGAATTATCAAAGGAATCCTTGAAGCTGCTGTGAGTTGCCCAGCGCGCTGCGCAACGAGCCGCCGACTTGCGGTTTTGTCATTGCATCCTGCCTGTTAGGCCGTTTACGAAACCGGTTTGGCGAGTCCTACCTGCTGATCGCGATGCCACCCGCAAGCAGTCTGTCGCGAACGTCAGCACTTGGCCGGCCACGGTCTTTCATAGTCTCCGCGGCAGGCACGACGATGAGCGAGATCGTGGGCTCGGTCAAGCGCGTCTCCGACGTCATCGGCGAGATCACCACCGGTGCTTCCGAGCAAAGCGACGTCATCGGCCAGGTCAACGTCGCGGTGGATCAGCTCGACCAGATGATCCAGCCGAACGCGGCGTTCGTGGAGCAGTCCGCTGCCGCGGCGCAGAGCCTGCGCGAGCGGACCGCGCGACTCTCGCAGCTGGTCGGCAGCTTCCAGCTCCGAAGCCGGGGCGCGAGGGCTCGGGGGCCAGAGGTCAAGGCAGGTCCACGATCTCGACCCAGTTCGGGTTCTTGCCGACGGCCACGCGCTTCGGCGCACCGAGCGCGCCGTTGCCCGCGTCGATCGCCTGCAACGACACGGCGTTGGAGTCCTGCCCCGCGACGATCAGGAACGAACCGCTCGAATCTATCGCGAAGCCGCGCGGCGTCTTCTCGGTCGGCGTCTGGCCGAGTGGCTGCAGCAAGCCCGTGACACCGTCGACGCGGAAGGTCGAGATCGTGCTGGAGCTCCGCTCCGACGCGTACAGGAAACGCCCGTCCGGCGTCAGGTGCAGGTCGGCGGCCCAGGGCTTGCCGCTGAAGCCCGCCGGCAGCGTGGTCGTGCGCTGCAACTCGCTCAACGCGCCGCGCTGTGCGCTCCAGGTGTAGACGCCGACGGAAGCGTCGAGCTCCCCGAGCAGATAAATGAAGCGCTGCTCCTTGTCCCAGACGAAATGACGCGAGCCCGACTTGGGCGGCGCGGCGAGCAGCGGGGGATCGTTCGCCGCGAGCTTGCCGGTCTGGCCGTCGAAGCGCCAGATCGACACGTTATCGCCACCGAGGCTGGTCGCGAGCACGAAGCGATTGGTGGCGTCCGCGTGGATCGCATGCGCGTTCGGCGCGGTGTCGACCAGTTGGCGCACCGCGCCCACCACCCCGTCCTTGCCGATCTCGTTGACCGTGATCTTGGCGCCGCCGTACGAGGCCGCGAAAAGCCAGCGTCCGCTGCGGTCGGTGTCGATGTTGGCCATGCTGTCGGCCAGGGACGATTCACCCAGCCGCGTCAAGCGGCCATTGCCGGCGTCGATCGCGAAGCTCACCACGCGATAGGGCTGCCAGCGCAACGCGGCGTACAGGAAGTGGCGATCCGGGCTCACCGCGAGCGGCATCACCGAGCCGCCCACCTTCACCGTGTCCAGCGGCTCCAGCGTGCCCTTGGCCTTGTCGAGCTGCAGGATGGAAATCTCCTGGCTGTCGGCGTTGGAGACATAGACGACGGTGGTTGCGTTCGCGCCGCCGGTCGCGGCGAGAAGCAGCATGGCCAGGTGTGTCGCGAGCCCGCGGAGCGGGATGGGGGCGTGCGTCATGGGGTACTGTTTCTGGGCGAAGGTCATGCCGGGACGTCGCGGAATTCGATACTCTGGACTGTCTTCAAGCGGACACTCGTGACTGTCAGATCCTGGCCGAACCAAGACGGTCACAACGCAGGCCGTGAGCTGGTCGGAACAACCTTCCCCAAGACCATCAACGAATAGGTCTGGGCGAAGATGGATGTGTATGCCGCCAGACCGAACCCATCCGGCAACGTGGAAGGCAGCGTCGACCCGTCTGCGACAGGCCCGATGTCGCTGAATTGCAGCACGGCGGGATAAAAAAAGAGGAGTACGCCGGCAATCATCAAGGCGTAGATGATGGCCCGGAGCCAAGGCGCGAACCCGCTGTAATCCGGAGCTCGCGTTGCGCCGGCGATACGCTCTCGCGCCTGTAGACGCGCCACGAACAGGATACCGAGCGGCACCAGTGCGAGCAGCGTCCATTTACCGATCTCAGCAGCCGGCCCCTGGAGTGGCCCCGGCGAGATCGAAACACCCCAAGCCGACAGTACTACGCTCACTGCAATGCCTGCAGTCGAGACCAGCAGGTTCACGGTGTCAATGACGGGCAGTACCGAACTTTTCACGCAGGCAGTCTATCCGCAGCGCCGAACGAAGGTGCCCCAAATCGGACGGTCGTGACTGGCCGGTTGTGGCCGCGTCCAGCCGGCCAACGGGCGAACCGATCGTAACCGGGCAGCCAGCCTCTTCAATCGGTTCAGTGGCACGGCTGCATGCAAACTCATACCCGGCGTCAGCGTCGCGGGCAGGCATGTTTGTTAGCAGTCCTCCTACGCCTTGCGACTCGCACGCCTACATCCAACGCGACCACATTGGCGCATCGCGGGGGCACGTCAACCAACACGGAGGTGAGCATGCAAGTCGTCTGCACCTCGACGCCTGAAGGTCGCATCTACCGCTTCTACCGCACCAGCGAAGACTTCACGAGTGCCCTCAAGCCTCTCGTTCCGTTCCTGCTGGCGAGCCAAGCCGATGTAATCGTTGGGAACGATAACGACGACCTTAAACTTCTTCTTCGCGTCGGACCAATGGTGGGCCAAGACGAGGCCATGCTTCGTAGCCTCATCGCGGCGCACCTCACCTGCCGCTGCGATCCCGCACCGGCCCTCGTCTGATCGAGCGCCGCGCGTGACGTTTGCGTCGAGCGCGAGACGTGTCCCGAGACCCGGACATTGGCGGAAGACAGCTCATGGCCGTCAGGAGCTCGTTGAGAAGCAACGAATCAGGATGGCTCCGGCCGAGTCGCGACGAGGCTGCAAAGCGTTTCGCGGCAGATGATCCGACAGTCGCGCGCGCGATGACTATCGCGAGCGTTCTGGGCATTCATCTGGAGGTCGCAGCGAGGATTTCCGCCTCGCGCTCCGGTGTCAGTGTAGCCACCTGGCGGGAAACGTCCATCTCCACGTTTGCCGGGCCGGTGGCCCAGGCGAGCGTGTCGCCGACGGTCTCGTGCAACGGGCGAACGCGTAGCCCGGCGGCGCGAGCTCGCGTAGTGTCGGCGAGCATCATGCCGCCCGACTCGGGGTCAGTCTCGGGCAGCCACAGTGGCAGGCCCGTCCACGGCGCAACGCCGTGGGCCAGGAGCGTGGTGTCGGCGCGCCACGCGAAGCGGGTGTCGCTGCCCGTGACGAGGCGACAGGCGTCGAGCAACTCGGCCATGGGCAAGCGCGGGCCGATGGCGTTGAAGGGGCCGGCGGCGCGTCTCTCGGCGAGCGTGATGCAGAAGGCCGCGAGGTCGCGGGCATCGATGAACTGCACCGGCCGAGCCGGCCGGCCCGGGGCCAGCACGGTGCCGCCGCGCGCGATGCGGGCAGGCCAGTAGGTGAAGCGGCCGGTCGGGTCATGCGGGCCGACGATCAGCCCAGGCCGAACGCAGGCGACCCGTCCCGGCAGCGCGGCCGCGACCGCCTCCTCCGCGCGCGCCTTGAGCGCGCCGTAGCCCACGTCGCCCGTTGCAAGCGGCGCGGCCTCGTCGTAGCGCACATCGGGTGCGAAGCGGGCATAGGCGGAGATTGAGGAGATGAAGGTAATGTGGCCGATGCCACCTGCGAGCGCCTCGGTGCTACGCGCGACTTGGTCGGGCCGGTAGCCGCTGCAGTCGATCGCGGCGCCGAAGCGCCGGCCTCGCAGGGCAGAAACGTCGCCATCGCGGTCGCCGACCAGCCGCTCCACGCCGGGAAACAGCGCCCGGCCTTGTCGGCCGCGATTGAACAGCGTGACCGTATGGCCACGGGTCAGGGCGGCGTAAACGATGTGCCGCCCGAGGAACACGGTGCCGCCGAGGACAAGAAGGTGCATGCCAGCATTCTCGTTCACGCGCGGGAGGTCGTTGCCCGGGAGCCGTCGGTCGCGAGCGTCCGCTCATGGCCGAACTGCGACCTCCATAGCCCGGCCCATTCTTGCCTGCAGCGCTGTGAGTAGTCCAACGGCTTCCTCGCGTCCCGCGGGCGAAATATGTGCTGAGCGTAAGGCTTTGCGCGCATTCGCGACAGCCATCATCGTCGATCGCGGAGCACCGAGGCCCATCAGGTAACACTTCGCCACCTCGACGAGAGCATCGCCGTCGTCACGCCGGGCGGCTGCGATGAACCAACGAAACATGTGGCGATGACTGCCCCGCTCTCGAAACAGGATCGCGATGTTCGACGCCGCGCAAGAATCCCCGCTCAAGAAGGCCCTCTTGTACCAGCGCATCGCCTCGTGCTTGCTGCGTAAGGTACCGAGACCCTCATCGTAGAAGTACCCGAGATCCAGCATGCAGCCAGGCTGGCCGTCGTTCGCGCCGAGGCGAAAGCAGTTGAACGCGCCAGCGAGATTGCGTGACTCCCATGCACGGTGTGCTTCTTCGTACGAACTCATGATCGCTAGCCTACCCGATACCCGCCGATGGCGACTGGCCGCTCGTGGCCGACCTCGGTCAGAACGACGCCCGTCGTGCCAGGAACCATATTCCGGCGACACCGAACCAGAATATCAGGCCGAGGAGGGAGCCCATTTCGCAGTCGACGATGAACGTCCCATCAGCCGCACGGCTCAGCCGATGCCACTTCGGAACGACTGTGATGCCTCGCTTCTTTGGCTCAACGACGACCCGCCCAAACGTGAAGAGCGGCACGACGACCCAGCCCGTCGCATAGCCAGCGAGCTGGAGCACCACCTCAGCAACAGCTTGAAGGATGAATTCGAGGATCACGTGACCAGTTCAGTCAAAAGGCTCTTCTAGCCTACTCCATAGCAGTCGGTCGCGACCGGCAGCAATTGGCCGACATGAGCCGGTCGCCTGGCACTGTCGCAAGCGAGCCGAGCGCCCGATTCAGCGGCGGTAGTCCTCTTCTCGCTGGTGTCGAACAGCACCCTCGACCACACCGTCACCGACAATTTCAAGAAGGACAATATAGCCCGCACCCCCAAACGGCACGATCAGCTCACGCGAACGGCCATTGCCCAGTTCCGCCTTGCGGCAGGAGTATGGCGACCAGGACAGCAGACGCATGCCCTCGCTGATCGCGTCGAGCGCGCGCTGAGGCGTCGTCCAGTCCGGGATTTCGCTCGCGAGCTCAGGTTCGATGGCGAAGTCCTGCAGGCGCTGAAGGTCCGCAACTGCCTCTTCAAGCAGCGTGACGGTGAAGACGGTCGTCACTTGCCAGCGCGCTGAGCCGCTCGACGTTTCGCGTCGTCGAGGCGTGCCTGCAAGCCGGCCATGACCTCGTCGACAGCGCGCCCGCCGCCTTCTTGCCTCCAACGCTCGATCGCCGCCTCGCCGCGATGACGAACTCGGCCTGCACGCGACGCCAGGCTGTGGCCGAGACGACGGCCTCCACGATGAACTGCGTCAGCGATTCGCCTTCGCGCAAGACGGCCTCGACTTCGGCCCGAACTTCGGGTTCGATGCGGATGGGAGCTGCCGCAGGAAGATGCAGACCTGCGATCGAGCCGCCCCGGCCTGCGGCGCCGGTCCGTTCAGGCGACAGCCGCCACGCTACGCGACCTTGACCTTGCGCAAACCGCCGCACCCGCGGCGGATCCACCATGGGGGCGGAGGTTCGCCATGTCCCTGAATGCCATCCCTTCCCACCGGCCCGCTCGTCCCGTCCGCACGCCGGTTCCCGTCCCTGCGGATTTCCAGTCGCTGGACCAGGCCCACCGTGCGGCGCTGGAGATGCTCGAGCACCTCGACTTCCTGGTGCGGCGCCTCGTCGACCGCGGCATGGACGACGAGGTGCGACGCCAGGCCGGCGAGGTCCTGGACTACTTCAACGGGCCCGGGCTGGATCACCACGCCCAGGAGGAGCGGCTCGTCTTCCCCGCGCTGCTGGCCAGCGGCGACGCGGTGCTGGTGCAGTACGTGAATCGCCTGCAGCAGGATCACGGCTGGATCGAGGAGGACTGGCGCGAACTGGCGCCGCAGGTGGAGGCGATCGCGGCGGGCTACGACTGGTACGACCCAGCGATGCTGCAGGCGGCCGCGCCGGTGTTCACCGAGCTGTGCCGCGAACACATCGCGCTCGAGGAATGCGTGGTCTATCCCGCGGCGCAGAACCTGCTGCGGCACGCGAAGCACTGAGACTGCGGCCCCGCCGCGGCGGGGCGCCGGTTACTCAGAGCACCGTGCGGCTCGCCATCGCCTCGAGCTCGCCGGGCGCCAGCACGCGCAGCGAGGGCTCGCCGTCGTGCGTGGCCAGCCCGTGCATCTCGATGGACTTCTGCATGCGCATGATGCGCGTGAGGAAGGTCATGATCTCGGGTGTGACCACCTGGCCCGGCACCAGCACCGGGATGCCCGGCGGGTAGGGCGTGATCTGGTCGCAGCAGACGCGCCCGTCCAGCGCCGCGTTGGGCTGGCCCTGGTCGTCCAGCAAGGGGATGCGCTCGCCGTACTCGTAGAACGCGTCGCGCGGCAGGCAGGCCAGGCGCGAGAAGCGCGGCAGCTCGGGCATGCGCGCGCTCGCGCGCTCGGGACGGCGCTCCTTCGACAGGCGCAGCAGCGCGTCGAACAGGCGCGACACCTTGGAGCGCGTGGTGCCCACCGTCAACAGCAGCGTGAGGGTGTTGTGCGTCGACTTCTCGACCTGGATGTTGAAGCGCTCGAACAGTTCCTCGCGCAGCTCGTCCGACGAGAAGCCCGATGCGGTGATGTCGATCGTGATCTTGGTCGGGTCGAGGCGGATGCCGTCGTCGGCGAGCTCCTCGGGCAGCAGGTCGGCCAGCTCCAGCGCGCGGAACACGCCGGTCGCGTTGATCTTCTCGCGCAACTCCTGGGCGTACTTCAACGAGCGATCGAGCAGGCGGTAGCCCTCCATCACGGCCTGCTTGCGCGCCACGTCGAGGCTGGCGATCAGGTTGTACTGCGGGCTCGTCGACGCGTGCATGTTGAAGTTCTCGCGGAACAGGTGCTCGTCGAACAACGGGTCGTTGACATGGATCATGCTGGCCTGCGAGAAGGCCGACAGCACCTTGTGCGTGCTCTGCGTGCAGTAGTCGGCGCCGCTCTCCAGCGCGGTGGGGCGCAGCGCCGGGTGGAAGCGCGCGTGGCCGTACCAGGCCTCGTCGACGATCACCTTGATGCCGGCCGCGTGCGCGGCCTCGATGATGGGCTTCAGGTCGTAGCGCAGGCCGTCGTACGTGCACGACGTGAGGATCAGCGCGCGGGCGTCGGGATGCTGCGCGATGGCGGCCAGCACCGTGGCACGCGGCACCGGGCCGAACAGGCCGTACTTGCGGTTGACCGACGAGTCGAGATAGACCGGGCGCGCGCCCGACAGGATCACGCCGTGGTGCACGGACTTGTGGCAGTTGCGATCGAGCAGCAGCTTGTCGCCCGGCGCCAGGAGCGTCTGGAAGATCACCTTGTTGGCGGTCGACGTGCCGTTGGTGGCGAAGTAGGTCTTCCTCGCGCCGAACGCCTGCGCGGCCAGGCGCTGCGCCTGCACGATGACGCCGGTCGGGTGCAACAGTGAATCGAGCATCTCCACCGACACCGACAGGTCGGCGCGGAGCAGGTTCTCGCCCGCGAAGTCGTAGAAGTCGCCCACCCACGGGCTGCCCTTGTACGAGTCGCCGCCGGCGTGGCCCGGCGTGTGCCAGCTGTCCTTGGCCATGCGCACGTAGTTCTTCAGCTCGTCGTAGAACGGCGTGGCCGACTTCTCGGCGACCTCGGCCGCCAGGATGCGGGCCCAGCCGTTGTAGTCGCGCTCGCCGCGGTAGAAGTAGCCGTGCACCACGTTGCTGGCCAGGCTCTCCAGCAGCAGCTTGTTCTCGTCGTCTTCCAGCGTCACGTAGAGCGACAGCTCGGGCCGGAACGCGATGATCTCCCGCGCCATCGCGGCGACGTCGTGGTGGCGTGCCGCGCCCTTGCCCGCCTTGGTGGCCGGCGCGTGGTCGCCGTGGTCGATCAGGACGATCTGGACATCGCCGTCGGCCTGGACGGCGGCGATCGCGGCGCCGGCGTCGGCGGCGGGCACGGCCAGCAGGTCGAACGGGTTGTCCAGCTTCTGCGCGGCCGCGTTGATCCCGGCCACCACCTCGTCGCGCCAGCCCGGATCGGCGCTCACCACCAGGACGTGGCTCATTGGTTTGGTCGTCTTGTTCTCGGGCATGCGCAAATCTCGTGGAGTGGCCGCTCTTGAAGGCGGCCTGGTGGATTCATCGGTGGGCTGCAACGTGACGCCGCGACGGCGTGAAAGCCGTCACGAAACAGGCGACGCTGCGATCTCTCGATGGTAGAACACAACATGAAGTGAAAAATTCTGGCAAAATACGAGTTGACGCTGCGAATGCACTTCCCAAACGTCCTCCTCTCATAGGGAAGACCTCAAGAAAGCGCGCTCGTCTTCGCTCATCCCCTCTGACCTTCTCAAGCCGGTCTGCTGCAAATCACTGATCCAATCAGGGTTATCCCTGGCCGGATCGCACAGTGACAAGCACTCGGAAACGGTTGTGGTCGGCGGCGATGCCGTCGCTACCAGACGTTTCCTGGGCAACAACCCCTCGCTCGCCAATTTGGCGCATGCGTCGGCAGCCCCGTTTTCTTCTTTACGCGACCCTATTGGTGCTGCCAAAGCTCTCACATTTGGCTGGCGGCGCCGTGGCGGACATTCCGTACCTCGGGACAAACCCTTGGCGCGCGGGTGACGCTGTGCTTGAAAGTTACTCATGAGTTTTGATCTGCAACCCACGCTGGGCAACGAAGAACAACAAGAATCCCAGCTGCCCGAAGCGCAAGCCACCGGCTTCGCGACGCTGGGCCTGGCCCCTGAAATCCTGCGCTCCGTGACGGAAGCCGGCTACACCGAGCCGACCGACGTCCAGCTGCGCGCCATCCCCGCCGCCATCTCCGGCGTCGACCTGCTCGTGTCCTCGCGCACCGGCAGCGGCAAGACCGCGGCCTTCGTGCTGCCGGCGCTGCAACGCGTGATCGAAGCGCGTCGCGACCCGGCCAAGAAGCGTGAACGCGGCCAGCCGACCGGCCCGCGCGTGCTCGTGCTCGCCCCCACCCGCGAACTGGCCATGCAGGTCAGCAAGGCCTGCTCCGTCTATGGCCGCAACGTGCAGGGCCTGCGCGTCGCCACCATCGTCGGCGGCGTGCCTTATGCGGCCCAGCTGAAGGCCCTGCGCGGCCCGCTGGACATCCTGATCGGCACCCCGGGTCGCCTGATCGACCACATGGGCAGCGGCAAGGCGATGCTGGGGCAAGTCGAACTGCTGATCCTGGACGAAGCCGATCGCATGCTCGACATGGGCTTCATCGACGACATCCACCTGATCGCCAAGGAAATGCCCAAGGAACGTCAGACCATGATGTTCTCGGCCACGTTCGACGGCACCGTCGGCGGCCTGGCGGCGCAACTGACGCACGATGCCCAGCGCATCCGCGTCTCGGCGCCGACCGAGCAGCACACGCAGATCGAGCAACGCCTGCACTGGGCGGACAACCGCTCGCACCGCGACGCGCTGCTGGACCAGATCCTGACCGACCGCGACATCGAGCAGGCCGTCGTCTTCACGAGCACGCAGCGTGACGCCGACGAACTGGCCGACCGCCTGTCGCAGATCGGCCACTCGGTCGCCGCGCTGCACGGCGGCATGCCGCAAGGCCGCCGCAATCGCGTCCTCGGCGCGCTGCGCATGAAGCAACTCAAGGTGCTCGTGGCCACCGACGTCGCCGCGCGCGGCATCGACGTGCCGACGATCACGCACGTGATCAACTACGGCCTGCCGATGAAGGCGGAGGACTACGTCCACCGCATCGGCCGCACCGGTCGTGCCGGCCGTTCGGGCCTGGCGATCACCATCGCCGAGCGTCGCGACATTCCGATGATCCGCCGCATCGAGCGCTTCACCACGCACAACATCCCGGCAGCCGTCGTCGCCGGCCTCGAGCCGCGCCTGCAGGCTCCGGCCGCGCAGCGTCCGGGCACGGGCAACTTCGGTGAAGACCGCCCGCAAGGCGGCCATCGTCCGAGCTTCGGCGGCAATCGCGGCGGCTTCGGCGGCCCGCGTGGCAACGACCGCCCGAGCTACGGCCCGCGTCCGGGCTTCGGCGGCGATCGTCCGAACTTCGGCGGCGACCGTGGCCATGGCGGCGATCGTCCGGCGTTCAACCGCGAAGGCGGCGATCAGCGTGGCAACCCCGGCGGCTTCGGCGGCGACCGTCCGGCCTTCAACGGCCCGCGCGGCGACTACCGTGGCCAACGCCCGGACAACCGCGGCCCGGCGCACCCGTTCCAGGGCGGCGCCCCGCGTGAAGGCGGCGATCGTCCGGCGTTCAACCGCGAAGGCGGCGACCGTCCGGCGTTCAACCGTCCCGGCGGCGACCGTCCGGCGTTCAATCGTGAAGGCGGTGATCGTCCGTTCGCACGCCCGCAAGGTGACCGTCCGGCGTTCGGTGGCGACCGCCCGGCTTTCGCTGGCGAGCGTCCGGCGTTCGGTGCCAAGCGCAGCGGCCCCGGCGGCCCCGGCCCGCGCAGCGGCCCGCCGCGCGGCCGTACCCCGCGCTGAGCGTGACGCGCGCTTCGGCGCGTTGAACTGAGCAGACGAAAGGCCGCCCCGCAACGGGCGGCCTTTTTTTGGTTCATCGCCGATTTGCGGGGACGGCCGAGCCCTCCGCGCGCAATCACGCGCCGCGTCATCCTGCGCGAAGTCGCAGGATCCACGCTGGCCAATGACGTCGCCGCAGGGGTGGATTCCGCGACTGCGCGCGGAATGACGAGGCGAGAT
>Ga0307516_10006293_pt1 | contig 13954 bp, 22 predicted proteins | sample 19_EM_MG_FD_203310 | JGI IMG/M metagenome (GOLD analysis project Ga0307516, IMG submission 203310) | Populus trichocarpa ectomycorrhiza microbial communities from riparian zone in the Pacific Northwest, United States - 19_EM | ecosystem: Host-associated > Plants > Roots > Unclassified | place... | reverse complement strand
GGATGGGTTTGGCTTAGGATCTAGCGCCTTCAGGCGTACGCGTTTCGGCCCATCTGTCTACCGTGCGTGGATTAGGATCCTCGATAACGAAAGTTCACCCATCTGATACGCTACGGGGTTTGTGAAACGGTCGAGTAGCGCCAGGCACAGTGTATTTTTGGAGAACACTTCCGTTCCCGGCGAGGCGGGCCAGGGACGGCAAACAAATCCGCTCCATTTGCCAGACCGTCAAAACACTACGCAAATCGCTTACCCCGGAGTCTATCCGTCGGGAGACCCGCAAGCAGGGGGGCCAAAGAGAACACTACACAACACTACACAACAACTACTCATCCTCCTCCACATCTCCAAACTCAAACATCCCATACCGTTGCCGCTTCGCCTCACTCACCGCCTCCTGCAACCTCTTATACACACCAGGATACGCGCTCAAGTACTTGCTTCCCTTCCTATCGATCGAAGCCAACCCTTCCGCGACAAGATCAACGTTTATGCACGCGTTAGGGTCGTTATCGGTGTCCGGGTTCGCCGAATCGATCAATCGGAGATGAAGCAGACCGCTCTCTCTGTGATCGACGTTTGCGACTAGCTTCCTGCCTTCGCATAGCTGTCGGAAACGCTCCACGGCTTCTGTGAAGTATTCACTCTCCGGTGCGACCAACTTGATGAAACTGGGGTTAAATGCCGTCAGTCTCAGGCACTACAGCTGCGATCCCGGTGGGGGATGTGGGAGTGAAGGGGTACTAACCTCAGTCGCGCCTCATGCGCTTGACCCGGCAAGGACCTGAACTTCTGCTCCAACGGTCTGATATCCTTAAACCCAATGGTATCTTGGTTCCCATAATCGATGAACGTCAACTGAGCCTCCTTCTTCACCGCCGACGACTTCTTGACTTTAGCTCGATACCATTGCCCGTCAGAAAACTTTGCAGACACGAGGTCTCCAGGCCTAGGAGAAAACCCAGCAGGTGATGGTCCAGCAGTCTTGTGGTGCAACGAAAACTCTTTCATAAGTTGCTCGAGAGAGGCGATCCCTATCCCAAAAGAGACGATCGTCAGGTGCTCCAAGAGCAGGAAAGTCCGATCAGAAAGAAAAAAAACATACCTTCCGTACCAAGTATCTGCACCGAAAATCCCAATCCGTTCGTTGATCGGACATCGCTCACAATGACGTCAAGGTATTCGGTCTTGAGGGCGGCGGGGTCACCTTCTTCCACGGGTTGAACTTCTTTTTCTGCCTCTTCGTCATAATCCTTCCAGATCTAGATGCGGAGCAAGGCGCGTCACGGGTGAGGAGATTCGTAAGATCGATCGTCGATGGTTTTCATCTTGATGAGCAACGGTACTTACGTTGAGCTTCTTCGCCTTCGCCTCCGCCTAGGTATGAGAAAAAAGCCACCGGGGTAAACGGCGATCCGAATTCAGGGAGGCACTCCCAGGGATGAAACACAAAACACATACCTCAGCAGCATACAACTGCCTCGACCACGACAACGTATCGGCCGAATACGAATGAACCGTCGCCAGCCCCTCCTGCACAAGAGCAACCGCGGCGTTCTCATTCTTATTCAACCAAAGCGCTCCAATGAATCCTCCGCTCTTGTCAACCGTCTCGATCTCGATCTCCACGTCTCGCTGCATGTACCTCCGAGTGGCAAATTCAGCAGCTTCCGTACCATAGGGTTCACTTTTCTCCGACGCGTTTCGGCCTGTCCTCGGAGCTCGGATGCCTGGTTACCCCAATCATTTGTTAACTACGGTCGTGGGGCTTAGAAATGAGGGATGGACTCACCACCGAGAACGAGTGTGAGCACTTGGTTGTCTTTGGGTAGGAAAATTCTGTGGAAGGGGGTTGTCAAAAACTTCGTTCCCAACCAACCAACCTTACTTGAACCGAGAACCAGCAGCAACGTATTCGACAACGGCTGGTATCCTTCCCTGTCGCTTGAAGCTGTTCAGAAACGATGTAGCCCTGTGACTGGACTGGACGGGGGAACCCATCAGCTTCTATACAAACAAACAGTCAAGGGAAAGACGCACCTCCGAAATGTTTGAGGGCTGTTTCGGCGGTGGCACCTCCTTCTGAGAGTGGATTCCTCGTTGCTCATTAGCAGCACTTCAAACAACAGAAAACGTCAACCCTACATCTCGGAAATGGGAATCACAGAACCGGCTCAAACGACTTACGCTTGTTCTGCCGCAACGAATTTGTCGAAATCCGGTGACCTGTCCTCATCGTCTCGCTTATGCCTAACCACGCTAGCGAGACCCTTCTCTATCAGCTGCTCGGCAATATTGCTAACCAACGAAAAGCAAGGGGTGAGATCATTGAAGACATAACCTTGGGGAACAGAGTGACCCACGCATTATGGCTCGCATATCGCACAGTGGCACACTCCCTCTCATCAAACTCCCCTTCCTTAGGCCGGATGAAATCAATCGTGACCTTGACGTGTTTACCGATCAACTTCTTCCTCAGGAACTCCCTGGCTTCGTTGGAATAATGGGCCTGCCTCGGATCGGATTGTCTAAAAGGCGAGCCAAAGCAAACCGGAATCGCAAATTCAGCGAAAGACGAGAGGGAGAGGGAGAATCACGCACTTTGGTCCCCTCGTCGAACTAAACTGTATCCTCCTCTCCTTTCCATCCTTATCCACGATACTCAACTGGTCTCCACTCCACACCCTGATCACCGTCGCGTCAAAGTTCCTCGAACTCCCCCCTACCGAATGCCCATCTGCCCTCGAAGCCGTAGAAGACGTTGGCAAATTCGCATACAAGTAAAGTTTCTTCTCCTTGGCAACCTTCTCAGCAGCGCGGAGCCGTTCCATACCACCCGAACTAGCGAGCATACCCGCGTGCCAGTCGACGACACGAGCAAGCCCAGCAGCAACAAGGTGCTCGGCGATGTTTCCCACAGGGTGGATCACTACAGGGAATCAAACATGGGAAAATGTTCTTCCGGAAAAGGTGAAGGACGCAACACGTACCATTGCCGATCAAGAACGTTGCTGGGGGAGGAGTACTTGATCCACCGGCTTGGAATGGAGTGGCGGTTGATTGTGGTAGGGAGAGAAGCGTGACTCGAACTGGTCGTTGAAGCAGTCTCGACTCTGTAAAGAACTTGGCCTACTCCCAGGATATCACGAGTCAGTCCCCTACAAAAGAAAACTATAGGATATATGCGGCTTACCTCCTCTCCCCATTGCTCTGAAGGCTCTCCCTGTTTAGTAGACGGACGAGGTGACCTCACACCAGCCATAGAGACGTTTGCAAACTGATGGTCACCCTCCGGAAGCAACAACCTCACACGAACGGTCGAGCCGTCCCTAACGTGCTCAACGATCGCTGTATGCCAGCCACACTGTTAGCCCACGCAACACCAAACATGTGCGGACATACCATCGATCGGCTTTCCCTTCCAAGTGACCATAAACGCCTGCGAATCTGCTGGCATGTTTTGTTCTACCGTCCTGGCCTGTAAAAGTCCCAGAATTCAGCGTGAAATGTTAAACGCCGGCGTAAAGAATCGTGAAATGCAGGGTAACCAAGTAAGGACCGTTACTGATAGAAATGCTGTACGAACCTGAGGGCCACTCGGGTCCCAAATACCCTTCCCGCCATTCCTCGCTTCGGCCTCAGCTTCCCGCTTCTTCACATCTTCCTCCGTTGGTTCTCGCTTGATCTCTTTGAGTTTCGCCCACCCATTTTTGAGGATTTCAATGGAGATGTCAAGTCCATTGATCTCGGCCGTCCCGATATCTCTGGTGTTATCGACCGAGGATGATATAGAGTGCGTGGACGCGAAGGTGACCTCCTTCCCTACTGTCAGTGAGCGAAGAAACTCCCTAGATTCAAATGCCCAGTCCTATGGCGGGGTAAATCTCCCAAATGTGGGAAGTATCAACTAGAACCAACCTCTTCATCTGTAGTGGACGTCTTAACTTTAGGGGCAACAATATCCGCTAGATGCAAAACCCTAGACTCAGAACCCTCGTCAGAAAGACCAACCCAGAGCGAAAGAAGGTTGGAATGATACCCACCTTTCCTTTGGAGGCCGGCCCTGAGGCCCAGGTCTACCACGTAGGATCAGAGTATCGCCCGAACTGACGGCTAGAAGGATTTATTTAATTCGGTAAACGGCATCCAAGTATCCATCGTGACCACGTCCAGAAGTCAGAAGCCCGAACAGCCCCAATTCATTAACACAACGTGTTACCCCCCCCGAATTAGTCCCAGGACATTAAGAGGATTTGGCGGTGCGGAGTGGGCATGAGGAGGTTGGGTGTACGGGATATGTAATTGAAGGGGATGATCCGAAACCGGGGCCACGAGTAATAATTCCCCGAGGACATGGAAAACGTGGGCGAAATGGGAGAGTGCGCGGCGTACGGGAGGTCGGAACGTGTATGACGTGTGATGAGAGTTGTGGTGACCACGAGACCAGCCAGCGAGTTCCCAGCGAACGCACGACAGACGGCGTAGGCACGACCAGAACGTAGAAATTGGACAGAGCGAATGAAAATGAGAGCAGTTAGAGATGAATCCTCTCGATGATACCAAAAACTCGCGCATACATTTCACGATCTTGACCCCACGATGATGAACCCATCAACAAACGTTCAGCCAACCTCCTCTCTCTCATTTGAGAACCCAAGAAGGAACTCACAGCTTTAAGAGACATGGTTGGTTACCAACAAAACCAGCCTGTGTTTTTGAGTTCAAACCGGATGAGGGGAAGGAGGGGGAGTAAAGCGTCAAGTGAGATGGAAAGCAAGAGGGAAGATCGGGAGCGGTTGTGCCGTCCCTTCCCGCTTTGCGGTTGCCGTGAGACGCGCGTCTAAACATCCCGTGACCTTCCCTGATTCCGCCAACGGAATCGACGACGAAACCTCCGGACGTCCCACCCGACAACCCTTTCCGACTCGAACAAGGAGAGGGGAACGAAAAATGCCGTTCTACCGGATGATGTGCATCGCCGCGCACTACCCAGAATACGTACGTCCTCCACGAGGGTCCCCACCGGAGGAAGAAGGGTCGACTGACGAACTTCGCTGGGAAAAAAAAACAGAAACACATAAAGGACCTCGTGACGCAGTCTGCTATGCACGTTTTGGATAACGGGGGAACAGTGCGCGGGTTCAGGTATTGGGGAACGCTCACGTTACCTCAGAGGATGAAGAGACAGAAACAGTTTTTCAACTACGGAGAGTACGTCCCGTTTTTCCTGAATACTCGCGCCATACGATACGTCTGAGACGGCTGACCGCACCACATTCAAACAGTTACTGGTTCATGCACTTCGACGCGTCTCCAAAGACGCTCAACGGTCTACACACCCTCCTCCGGAAAGACCCCCGCGTTATCCGCTGGACGATGCTAAAAGAAGGGGAGAAGATCGAAGACGTGGTCGAACTCAAAGAACAAACCATCAGCCACACATCAGCGTTCGATTCCGTGTCCTCGACATCGACCACATCCAACGTAAGCCCCCATTTTCACCCAAAACGTTCTCAAACAGACAAAATGGCTGATTGTGTGTTTTGAATTTACCCGACTCGCCTCTGATCTATACATTGGACGGTATCGGGCGTGTTTAGGCCGAAACTTGGAAACTCTGAGCGTCGGATCTCGACTTGAGGACTTCGTCCACCACCTCCGATAGACCGCGTACGACCGGAACTCCGGTCAAATCCTCCCCCGGCTCCTTGTGCTCCCCTTCACCCTCCACTCCCGGCCTCCTCACCAGGAGAGCCCTAATCCCTACGTTCGAGGCCCCGAGGTAGTCACTGTTCACACGCAACCCGCGCCAAGCACCCGCATATAGAGTCGATCAGGCGGAGGAAAATAAGCAGACAGAGTACGATAATCAGTAATCATGGCTTTAATCCTTAACGGGTATCCCCCGGCGTTTCCAATAACAGCCCGAGGACATTCATGGCCCGAGAGTGGGTAGCTTAACGGCTGACGATCCGAAGGACGCAGTTCCTGATAGATCCGCCCCGCCGCGGAACGTGGGTCACCGTGTTCGAAACCACAATGACCAAGGATGGATGACCAAACGACGATGGGAACGCATGAGAAAAAAAGACAAAGATGCTCACGCTTGAAGTTCATCGCCTACGTGGAGGGTCTCCACTGGATCCACATGTGCCCTCTCGCAGGCACGGAGGTAAATGTCCGCAGCCGGTTTCTCGATCCCCTCTTGTCCGCTGATTAGGACCGGGTTGAGGAACGGGAGTACCTCAAGTGCGTCCAGTGCCTGGACTGCGCAGTGAAACAGCACAGGCGGAGATCTCCGTTAGCTCGTTCCCACAGTTCAGAGCGTGATGAAAGGTCCCGACAATAACGGCAGAGCAGAATGCGCAGAACACGCAGCAGCCACACGACCGCCGGCAAACGAAAAATGAAAGATGAAAGGGCGGGCAGTGTTGATATCTGTTGTGGGAAAGCGATTACAGTGCGAATCCCGTAGCATTCCACCACGCCGCAGCGAACAGGGACCAACTAGGGAATTGAAATTCGGAAGTGGCGTCTCTGCCTCTGCCGGCGGGGCGCCGTGCGGTGGAGAAAAGGCAACGTGTCGGTTTGAAGCAAAGATATCGCAGAGGAATACTCACGCATCCTAGAATCAGTGTTGCTCACAAGACCAATCTGAACGTCCAGGTCTCTCAATCGATTAACTGTGAGGTCAGTCCAGGCGTGAGCGTTGTAACGGCGAGGTTGAGATAAGATAAGAAAGACGTCAGGTTCAGATGGGATAAGGGGGAAGTTCGTGAGATACTCAAGAAGGAAATACGTACTGGTCGGCATTGCATCATCGAAGAGCTTGTATCCCTGTTCTGAGGAGAACCTCACGAGCAACGTACGTGTGATCACATCCACGGAGCTATCCACGCCTAGACGAAAGAGCCAGATCCGACCAAAGACGATCAAATCCGCGTAGATGAAGGGGGAGAGACGCGTTAACGGAGCGATGTGGGCAAAGTCAGCTTCGGGTTCGAGACGCGTCAACGGAGCGATGTGGGTAAAGTCAGCTTCGGGTTCGAGACGCGTCTCAACCCCGGCGGCTTGGTGGGTCGATTACAAGATGAAAGTGGTGCACACTAGAACTCACGGGATGGATCCGCGCCAGCTCCGAGCGCGGTTCTCCGTATGACCTCACCCCACCAGTCAGGAGCACCGCTGGCATAGGCAGGACGTTCGATCTGGACCTGCTTCAAAGCTTCGCGTCGCGTCGAGTCAAGAGAAGCAGCATAGGATTTCATTTCCAGCACAGGTATTTCACAAAGGATTAGATTCCTCACCGGTCTTGAACGAAGATTTTATCGCGTCCGGGTTGAGCTTACCGAGGTGAGGTTCGAACACGTTCGCGTACTGAACGAATATCGGGGCTCTCGGTTTCACGAGGGTGTACAAAGCGTCGAAGAGGACGAGCCGTATGGTCATCACCGGGGTGACAAAGGGGATGATTATTAAACTTCGGCCGCCAGCGCCCCCTTGGGAGGGAGGAACTTAGTCATCAACTGTCACAAACGTGTTCCCGCTCCGAGGGGACGCTGATGATTCAGATCGGCTTGACTCACTTCCCTTTCGCACCCACTTCCTCCGCGCTGACTACTGCGCCGTCAAAGCACCAGGAAACTTATATAAACATGTCCGCCTCGTCCCTTCCAGTTCCTCCCCAGACCCCTCCCGCCCTCTCTCAACTCCTCCGCTCAAATGTCTTACCATCCGGCCTCCCTCGTCTCTGCCGCCGAGCATTCTACCGAGCTGCTTCAGCTCCTCGACTTGGACATCACCAGGGGCCTAATCGGTATGTACACCCCGGACCAGATCTACTCTTCCGTTACCGACCTGCACCTTGTAGAACAACTCGTGCAGTCGACCGTCGATGTCGTCGCCTACGCCCTTGATGTCCCCCCTTCCTCTTCTCGCGGACGATCCACCTCCCGCACCAACAAACACTCCGAGTTCAGCCAGTTCGTCTCGGACATCATCGAGCGAGCTGAAACCACCGTCTCGGACATCCTCGTCGCCCTCGTCTACATCGAACGCGCCAGGCCTTATCTCTCCGTCCAGACCGAAGAGTGGGCCCTGCACCGCGTTTTCCTCGGCGCTCTCATCACCGCCTCAAAGTACACGAATGACTCTACTCTGAAAAACGTCCACTGGGCTATGGTCTCCGGTACCTTTGGCAAGCGTGACATTGGAAGGATCGAACGCGAGTTCATCGAAGTCCTCGACTGGGATTTCTCGGTTACCGAAACCGATCTCCTCCTCGTTCGCGACTCCCTCCTTCATCTCTTCCCCGCCCAACACGCCACAGCCGTTCCAGTTCTCACGAAGGCCGTCGAAGTTTCACCTCCATCATCACCAGCCACTTCCGAGTACACTGACTCTTCAGAGTCGTCACATTGGAGCGAAGACGATTCCGACTCCGACTCGCACTCATCTCCCGCCACATCTCCCGATCCTCTCACCCCATCACACGCCGTTTTCTCTCCTGCCCGTCCTCACTCAATAACGAAGCCAATTGGCACCGTATTGGATGTCGTCCAGCATCCATTTTGGAACGCGCCTCATCATCCCCTCTCGATACACCTCGTGGCTTAAGTTTCGCTTATGTTCTCATTTCCACTTCATTTTCGCTTATTACCTCTAATATCTGCCATCCAAAAGTACCTTGGCACACCCACGATCATACTCTAATTGTCGACATACTCTTCATGCCTCACCACCACCCCGCGTTTCCATGTCAATCTTGTAACATTGTATCACCATCATTGAACCCCCGATCTTCTGCACTCGTGCGGACCACAAGTACATATACCAGTAACTAACAGAAATACAAAAAGATGGGAAAATTTTGCCTTGTCACTTGCAATTTGCCTGCCTCGCGTGATCCCGGCCCCCGACGAGTGTCCAAGTTAATCGCACGACCTTCCTGAGGGTCCGAACGGAGATGGACCCCGAGAGTTTCGACCAGTTTCGAGCTCTCCAGTGGATCGCTGAGTGATCACCGTCACCCTGCACTTACTCATCCACGTGCAACTGCTTGGGTAATCAAGTGAAGAAAATCTTAGCGCGCCTTGCGGCCATTTCGGAGAGTTGACTCGGAGCCAGACGCGTCACCCACACCTCTCTCACGACTCGGATCCGGGCCGTCCCCCCAGCTTCAATCAACCTGAACCTGGTGTGCACACTACAAAAGTAGACGCGTTTCGAACGCAAGAGAGGACCCAAGTTAAGCATCCCCAACACACGCGCCCCGCGACGGAGATGTTTCGGTTTGTCCGAGGGCCCCGCGAGTTGAAAACCCGTTTCGTGATCCAGATGACGTGGGCGACTCTGAGTGTTTCCTCCGAGAATTGATTATCAACTGATTGGCTGGTTCCGAGAGCGCGTCCGGCGGTTCCGTCTTCCGTACAACGTGATCAGCAGTGTTGTTCAAAGTAGGTCACCAACCCGTCTTGTGGGCGAACCAGAAAACGGCAGCCAGCCTACCACGAAGCCCCCAGCACCCCATCCAACTGCGACAGGTGCATTCCCCGCCTCTAGATGCTGACCATACAGAGCTAGGTCATGGACCACCGGTGTCGCCGCTCGGCCGAGGTCCTTCGCTTCACCTGCTTGGAGCTAGAATCCCGCTCGTTCGTGGACACGGGCAGCGGCGCCGTTCGAAGTCATGCCCATCGCGCGCTGTCGTGATTCCTAAGGGTGGCCCACCCGCTCCCATTCTTCCATTCATCCACTCGTCCACCCACTCACCCCCACTTGGCGCTTGAAAAGGCGCCATCACCGGCTTTCTTTGTAACGCTCGGTGCCCGATGGCGTTCAAGTTGCGAGCGATACGGTCAGAATCGAACAGGATCACGTGGACTTTTGAACGTGGATTACACATCCCTGAATAATTCGAACCAGAGGTCATACGCGCCCCCTCTGCCGCGTTACAAGGGCTTGGACAATCTTTCCGACCCTGGGCGAACCACCCTTTCTTGGCGTTTAGATAGGTCCGAACTTTTCACCGACGTGATCCCGAGCGCCAGCATCCTCACCTGTCGTGCGGTTCCCTGCTTGCGTGGACCCTCCACGTACAAGGAGGGACAAAGAGCAGGGATACGCTAGTACGTGGTACGCACGACGTGCGAACGAGGGAAACTGCTGGGAAACGCTACCCCTGCGCCTCCAATTGCCAAGTTGGAATTCACCGCTTCACGCGCACTTCAGGTGCAATTCGCTTTCGACTCTCAGGGTCGACCCAGACGAGTATAACCCCGGAAGCTTGGTCGGTTGATCCACTCGAGGAGAGTATATCACAGGTGGAACTCCCAAACCAACGGCGAACCTCTCGCCGCCTCAGATCGCTCACCCTATAGCTATGCGATTGTGTGCGCAACCAATGGGCTTCGATCACTTGGAATCCGTCCTGGTATGCGCCACTTCCAAGCGATCCCGCTAAACGCCAGGTCGATGGAAGCACGCCGGCGCGTCCCCAGCAAGTTTGTGGAATGTACACCTGAGCAAACTAGCATCCGTTCCAACCGTGAGCGTCGACTACCCCATCCGAATCCGGTGCATGCATGGCGAGCCAGTGAGGGAAAAAAGCTGTTACCCATACATGGTAATAACAAAGTACGGGATAAGCGGGAAAAAGTGTCACGAGTAAAACAGTCGTCGCCTAGGGGGCTTGGACAGGCGCGCCAGGAAGATATCAAGCACGGCTGATCCAGGTCCGCCCAATCCCTCGAGCTTCACAGAGACATAATCACCAACGTTGTTCTGAAGCTGCACGTGAATGATTAACTGCACGTTTAGAGTCGTGGGGTGATGACGGACTTACGGAGAAACTCCCTGTCGCGCAAACCTTGTCTTTCCTGAATCTGGACGCCCGGAGGAACACTTCGAGGGAGACCGTCTGTGATCCGGGTGGATGTTTGCTGGTTTCTATCCGCCATATATCCGGAGGGTTCCTGTCCGAGGCTTAGTGATGGTAGTGATGGTGGAAATGGACGAAATCCAAACCATGTGTATTCGTTGTCAGTCACGACGTCCGTGGTCAGTGAGGTCGTGTGGCCCTGGTTCCCATACTGAAACTTGACGTAAAACTGCTGTTGCCTCAGTTCGTTGAGCGAAATCTTGAGACTATGAACCTGCGACACCGATACCACAGGTAACTCCACTCCCCTCTGGCGAAGGGAACTTGGTCCTGTGAAGGCATCATAAACCCGGGCGGCTGATGGGCGCTGCGAAGGATCCACATTCCAGCATTTCTCAAGGAACTCCCAGACCGGGTCTGTAATCCCTTCGGAGGGTCGCTGAGGTACTTTCCCGGCCCGTATCTTCGACAATGCAACGTCGTCGTCACACCAAGAAAACGGCATGCTCCCCGTCAAGACCTAGGAGATAAAGGTGAGGTTCAATGTAATGTTTGACCCCGGGCCAGATGGTCCGGGATTATAAGAACTCACCTCATAGGCAATCATACCCATTTCGTACACGTCTCTCTTGTAAGGGGAGTCCCCGCTATGGTTTATGGGATACTTGAGTTCCGGTGCCGAATACCGGTTGTCGTTGATGTCTCCTGCAGTGGCTACTTCTAACCGGGCCGCCCCACTGTCGTCGATCAGTATGTGGCTCTATCCACAACATTAGATCTCATCAACAAGAACAAAGGTTCGCATACTGGTCTCAAGGAGCCGTGATACACCAAATTTTCGTGTAAAAAGCACAACCCGCGGGCGGCATCCGACAACTGTTCATGGGTGAAAGTAAGCATCAGGAGTACGGGGTTTGTCCGAATGTACTGGCCAGATCAAATCGATTCACATCTGGCTTCTTCTTCAGATAGTCCATGATGTGTCCGTTCTCGTACCAGGGATATATCAGGCAAAGGTCGACAATGGTAAATGACACCCCATAGAGAGGGAGTATGTTGTCGTGCTCGAGACATTTTGCATCCACCATTTCACAGTAAAGCAGCTGTACCATCCGTCAGGACAACCGTTCTCTGGGGAGTGCGTGACATGCTTACCTCTTTAAATTGTGATGTGTGAGGACCTCGACGAGATTTGAGAACCTTGAGTGCGACCGACTCGTCTTTGTACCTACCCTTCCAAATTTCGATCACTCGGGAGATGCGCAGGCGATAGTCCCCCTCCCTCATGACACCCTCAAGTTCGTATGACGTTGGGACTGTATCGTGGGTACCACACAACATCTGAAGCTCGACAGCACTTCGTGACCTCAGCCCTGAATTCCCACGTACAAGCTCCTAGGACAAAGGTATGACCAAAGCTGGAAGGAGAGGTAACGGGTTGTGTTACCTCAGCGAGTTCGTCGATGCGCCTCCTCGCCCCTGCACCCACCATTGACGGGGGCAGGAATTGAAATCGCAACAGGGCATCACAAACCTGGGCAGTTGGCGGGCGCCTTGTAGGATTGTTGTTCCAGCATTTCTCAAGGAATACCCAGATCGGATTAGGGACCCCATCTGAGGGCCGTCGGGTAAACTTCCCTGTACGTGCCTCTGACAATGCAACGGTACGGTTGCACCAAAAGTATGGCCTGTCCCCCGTCAAGACCTAGAAACACCAACATGAGATTTGGTCCTTATGCCAGATGATTCAGGACGATGGGAACTCACCTCAAAGATGACCATACCCATCCTATACACGTCGCTCTCTTTCGTCATAATAATTTCACCAATGCCACGGCCTTCGGGCCGGTGAAGTTCTGGCGCAGAGTACTGGTAGCTATCGGTGTCTCCCCCAGATTGCACATGGCCTGCAATTGGGGTATCTGGTGCAACCACGGTTGAGCCGCGAACTCCCGCAGCCAACCGAGCAGCACCGTTGTCGTCGATTAAAATGTGGCTCTGTTGATAGCGTTAACCCTCATCGACAAAAGCGTGCCTTCACGTACTGGTCTCAAGTCGCCATGGACCAGACGGTTTTTGTGCAGGAAACGCAATCCGCTGGTCGCACCGGATAACTGGTCATGGGTGCAAGTGAGTGTCGGGAGCACGAGGCCTTCTCGAACGTGCTGACCAAAGTGAACCGATTGACATATGGCTTCCTGTTCAGATACTCCATGACGTTTCCATTTTTGTACCAGGGAAACACCAGACAAAAGTCTGCAACCCTTGTCGATACCCCGTAGAAAGGGAGGATGTTACCATGCTCAAGCTGCTTCATCGACACTACTTCCTTGCAAAACCGCTGTGTCATCTGTCAGAACAACGAAGATCAATTCTCCACTCCAAGGGATCACGCGACACTTACACTTTTGGTTTCCCGTAGGTGGTAGGTATCTGGAGGACCCCTGAGAACCTTGAGTGCGACCAGTTCACCATTGTACTTGCCCTTCCAAACTTGGGTCTCCTGGGAGACGCTTTTGGGACTGCCCGTCTTCTTGACGCCCCAAAGTTGATATGATGCTGGGACCATACAATGATAACCACACAACCTCCGAAGTTCAATCGTCCCCTTCCCCCCAGGTCTTGAGTTCCTACGTGCGAGCTCCTAAGGTGAATGCGCAATGAGAATGGGAAGAAGAGATGATTGGTTGTTTCACCTCGGCAATCTCATTGATACGCTGTTTGGCTGCCTTGGAACCTGGCTCCTTTGAGCGGATGTCCGATGTTGAGGCTGTGTGGTGGTTTCTGGTGTGGACTGTGTGCGCCATGAACAATAGAAAGTAGCTAATCACAGTTGGGATTACCGGTGCCAGAGGGGGTACGGGATTTGTTAGACGTCGCGGCATCCACATACCCCGCTTGTGGATGCTCGTCATCAGAAGTAGTAGTGCCAGGGGGGGTATGGGACCCGTCAGATAACGGTTCGCAGGGTGAGCCAAGCACCGGACTAATGTCTGACGAGGGCTTGTGAGTCTGAACGTTCGTTTGATCAGAGCGCTGTGGGGTTCCTGATGGTTTTGTTGGAGCCGGATTTCC
>Ga0307516_10006292_pt1 | contig 13954 bp, 18 predicted proteins | sample 19_EM_MG_FD_203310 | JGI IMG/M metagenome (GOLD analysis project Ga0307516, IMG submission 203310) | Populus trichocarpa ectomycorrhiza microbial communities from riparian zone in the Pacific Northwest, United States - 19_EM | ecosystem: Host-associated > Plants > Roots > Unclassified | place... | reverse complement strand
GTGTTTTTCACCGGAAAGGAAAGAAGGGAATTTGGCTGGCAACGGAGTTCTGAGGTAGTCGAATAATGGCAGTTGCAGAGTGGAGGTGTCTAAAGGATGGCGAATAGTAGTTTTGCAAGGGGATAGGTAGTGGTGGATGGAAGCGCATTGGCAAACAACAAAACTGCGACTGTTGTATTTGGACAGGAATGATAAAACATCACGTTTGAGGGAGCATTTATATGCAAGAAAAGGGTTGATGAGGCAGAGCAAGCGCAGAGTCAGCTGTGGGTACAAGACATAGATACTCGACGCAGAGATGAAGTTGAAGAGGCATGTAAGGGGAGCGTGCACGATAGGGGTTATAGAGTGTAAAGAACAAGAAGAGAACAGTTTGATAGTGCGATCTTGGAATGAGTAGATTTCTAGAGAGGAGATTTGCGAGCGCATGGAAGAGGGAATTTGCGTGGGAAAGAGGAGATCAATATTGTACCCAGATTCAAGGAGGAAAGCACAAAATTTAGTTGTTTGTTGATAAGAGATGAAGATGTCGAGGGAAGCAGGTGTCCAAGATAGAGAAGAGGCCGCGAGGAGTAGTGACAAAACAAATGAGCCGCCGATCAGGGCACCTGTGTGATGTAGAGTTGCAAGGAGAGAGGGGAGGGAAAGGTGGTAAAAAGCGAAAGCCTTGATGAGACAATGGAGAAAATAGGAATTTTGACAGTTGCGAAATTGTCGGGAGCATGCAGCAAAAGCATTTAGGTCGCCGAAGTCAAGGTGTTCAAGGATGTTTTCTAGAACTTCTTGGGAGAGAGATGAGGGGGCACGCGACATTTTGGAAATACAGAAGTTGACTGAGGTAGTTTTAAGTATGGGAGGCAAATTGGGGTAGTGGGGTGGAACCCCAGAGATACTAGAAAGTAGGGGAGCAAAGGAGGTGAAAAGAGTAGGTGAGGTGCGTTTAGTATACACCGGCATGGCTAGAGAGCGAAGTTAGGTATTGAATGGTATGCAGGGAGAAAGAAGGAAAATTACTTACTCTGAGTCAAGGTCGATCCGAATGGAAGAGGGAACGAAATTGGAGAAAGACTCCATCATACAGAGTTCACCTCCGAGACGCCAATGAGCATTAACGATGCCCAGACGAGCATAAGTATCAAGACAGGAGTGGGGAGAAAAAGGTGCAGATTTGGTGACGACCCACATGCAGGATTTGTCATTGAGTTTGCGGTTTGTGTGCTTGAAACAACGGAAATTTTGGTGGATATGGTAGCAGTTGTAATAAGAAAAGCCATGGCGACGGTATTTGAGAAGGGCGTCAATGGATGCATGGTTAAGGATAGAGTCGTGAGCCAAAAAGGGGTTGATGAGGGAGGCACTGCGCAGAGTCAGTCATGGATATGAGCAGCAGAGGGTGTCATGTGTTACGAAGTTCATGAGATGGGTGCTGTGAAAATGATATATGGGGAAGATAACAGAGTCGGAGGGAGACACGATAACATCAATAGTTTGTTGTGAACACGTGAGAGAGATGGTGAAGTGGCGAGGTGAACGGGACTGCTGTTTGACACAAGTAGGGGAAGTGAGAGTATGATGATAACCTTCAGTCGCAAGAGCAGTGAGGAGCAATGGAGAGTTCTCTTGGGAGACGTAAATGTCAAGATCATAGGGGAACCACAGAGTGGACAGGAGAGGCTGTAGGAGATAAAGTGCACATGAGCCTGATATAACAGCATGGGAGGCATAGAGAATTCTAAACAAACAGTCAGGGTTACGGAAAAAATGGGCTGCAAGATGACGGTGTTGAAAAAGAATGTAACGCCGGACAACTCTGGAGGAAAATTTGCATGTTGCCGAGAATTGAACGATGTGGCCAAGGTGCAGGTAGCCAAAAACGAGAGACCATAGTTCAATAGGTAAATTGAAGACCGACATTGGGTCGGTGTGAGAGGCACGTCCAGAGGCCAGGTAAGCGAAATACACAGTATTTAAAAGGTCCCAAGGAAAAGGAGAAGAGATAAAAATAGTTAGAATTTGATATGTGAATAAAGAAAAGAGACGACTGAAGACAGGGTGAAGGGGGGAGGAGAGTCAATTGGAATCAGTTAAAGGGTAAAGGGTATCGAGACTGCAAGATGAAGTTAGTGGGGAAGAAGACGAAAGTAACATGAATGCCATACATGTCCATTGCCAGAGCGACATGCATAAGATGATGTTCGGGGTGTAGATCAAAGAGGAGGTTGTTTTTGTCAAGACCAAGGAATATATAGATACCTTGGACCTGTAACATTTGTTGTAGTACACAGTTGAAGAACACAAGCAGACGAAGGTCAGAAGCTTGGATGATTGTGGATTCGACGCGATCGGGAGATTCAAAAGAGGATTGAAGGTATTGAAGCGAAAAAAGACCGGAAGCGTCACGTTGAAGAAACATGTGTTGGGAACCAGATCGAACATCGTCACGTACGACGATGGCATCAGCGGAATGGAATGTGGTTAACGAGTTGGACATGGTGGTACAGGAGGCAAGGAGATTGGAAAGATTGGACAGGGGATGAATTGAGAGGAGGCATCGCAACTTGCAATGATAACAAATAGGAGACAATTCAATTCTATAACAAAGTCACCATCTAAGTTGGGCAGAAGTACAGGGAAAAGAGTCTGTTAGGTACGACTAACAAATGAATCATCTAAGTTGGGGAAAGGGATAGGAGACCAATAGGTGAGATCAAGCATACTAGATTGTTCTTGTAACAGAAACTCAAACGAACATTGTGTTGTTTAAAGCTGAAAAAAAAGATGTTGAAGTATCAGAAGGCCAACGATGTCATGATGCTTACGAAGCATTCCCTCTTGGAACTGGCGATGGAGGGTTCACCAGTAAAACAACCGCGCTTGAGAGGATTGAGAGGTGCACGGAGAACCACAATTTCGCGAGTTACAGCGGTAAAGACAGATTTTTTGCTCTGTTTGATGAAGTAGTGGACGAGCGCGAAGTGAACTTGAACGATGGCTCCACATAACTTGCGCTGGTAGTTTTTGGGAGGGATCGGGGTGTGGTCTTCGTCATAGGCGAGAAGGGGGGATATGTTATGTGTCAATGCTGCACTCGCCAAGGCGGCCTTCGCACGCTCATGTACAGGCCATTGTGCGGTGAGTCGCTCTAAGGGAAAAAAGGTAAGAAGGCAAATGAGGAAAGAATGGGTGCACTTTTTACCGTCTTGAGCAGCAGACTCTGCATCCGCGTCATCATCATTTTTCTGGAGAAAACGATACATTAGGATGAATTGAAAAAGGAGCAGGGAAAATAGTAAACATACAACGAAAAGAGAATGCGAGATTTGAATGCAGGGTTTACCACCGGATTCTCTTAGACAGGATTGAACACTTTCCCCCTTCTTAAGTGGAATGAGTTTTTCAAGCGCCTTGATATTGGAAATTATTGCGTTGTAGTCATTTCGCGCGGAGGAGAAAGCATCCTCGTTATTTTGGACAGGGATAAGAAGGCAAGTAAGTTTGGTGTCAATGAACTTGCGATTGAACATATTCGATGACGGAAAGCCGCCATCGGCATTCATGAAGAAAAGTTCCCGGTCAATCTCAAAGATACCACTCAGTAACAGTTCAACAACTTCATTATCCCTGTTGTTTTTAACAATGGCGATATCGCCAGAACCACCTCCGAGAAAAAACTGGGCCATGGATGCTAAGTTCGGCGTGGCTGTGTAGAAGCCAAAATTACTTCTTTTAAGATCGTCTATAAGATGGTCGATCCATGTCGAGGAGATATTGTCATCATCAACATCAGTATCTGACAGTGGGGGATGGTGGACAACATTTGAGGTAGGCAAAGGATTGGGAATTGATTGGGACAAGGGAGAATGGTGTTCAACAGCAGGGAGGTCAGCCATCACTAAGGAAAAAGAGGGGACAAAAATTGCAAGTTTCGGGCGCTGGAGGCATATATAAATGTTGGAAAGAATAGGAGGTGGCATTGGAAGAGCACCTATTTGTTTTTGATTGAGAAAACCGGTGGTGTTAAGAGTTAGGTACAGCAGAGAAGAACAAGAGCTCACACAGGGCAACATAGATAAGAGAACAAAACATAGGAGGTGCAAGTGTTCGGAGTGTCTTCACAGAGGACGTCAACGGTCTCGCACAGAATGTTGGAGCCTTGGGGACGACTCACTCGACGAGAAGTGTACGAGTGTTTAGCGCCTGGTACACTTTCAGGAAGCTTGTGCACTTGGAAAGAACTGGCAGCAGCGATAGGGCAATTATCTTCGGAGAATTTAGAACGGTTACGAAAAGCAGCAGAGGCGAAGGAGGAAAATACATGGACTCGCAAACGAAAGGCAAATGCAGATCGAATGGTGCATTTGTGGGTAGTGCAATGAAAAATTCGATCGGAAAAAAATGTAGAGGACGAAGAGGACGAAAAAATGTATGGGGAGCCAGATGTCAAGAAGTTCATGACATTGCCTTTGGAAGAAGAATTGCAGAAACATGTAACTGCTTTTCTTGACGCTACAGGGAACGAGGCATTGAGGCGTGTGGTATGTGTTGTTTGTGCAAGGGAGCTCATGGCGAAGCAGTGTACATATAGTACTTTATCTTGTGGACAGAAAAAGTCAATGAATGATATGTTGTAGGTGAGAAACAGGATATTCTTAACGTTCCAAACATCCGGCAGCTTTTAGTGCCAGATCACATACACGAAGCGCAAGATCTCTGGCAAGGTATCCTTGTTGTGTCCTCGCACATTGACATCGATGGGAAAGGATGTGTGTGTCATCAGTGCGTTCGAGCATTGCATCAAGGACGACTTCCAAAACTGGCTCTTAACAACAATTTATGGATCAGGGAGCCTCCCCATGTGCTGCGGGTCTTGACATTCGTTGAACTGTTGTTGATCGCGCGACATTATCCTCGATGCTATGTGTTCAAGTTGTATCCTCGGGAAGGTGGACGAGCATTCAATCCATGACATTTGCAACGAGCAATGGCCGGGAACGTCACACTGTACGAAGTGAATACGTCGGCGGTAGCGGACATGTTGGAAGGCAAACTGTTACCACAGACGGTTACGACGCTTTGCAGCGTTTTAGCCATGACGTTCATCGGCACAAAGTCATTGCCAAAAGATTGGCTAAATCAAACATTTTGTGTGCGCCGTGAAGCTGTCCACGAAGCGCTGTGCTGGTTACAAGTGAACAATCCTTTATATGAAGATGTTCAAATATCACATGAGCAACTCAACTTGTTACCAGAAAACAGCATACCTGCCGAGTTGGAAGCAGTGATTAGGTACGAAGAAGATGAAGAAGTGGCAAGACAAGAGAGGGAAGGATACACCGAAAACGATGGTGTGGATGAAGGTAAGCGAGCAATCAGAAAAACCAAACAAAGTGAGATTAACACGACATATGCAGCTGATAATGGAGAGGATGTAGTATGAAAAGAACATTGTGAAGAAGAGGACACTGAAGGTACAGAAGGAGACTGTGAGCGAAACACATGTGAAACTGAAGCATTTCAATGATACGGATATATATATATTTTTTTCAGCTGATGTTGTACCCATCCATGTACTGGGCGTGACAGATGTGGACCAATCAAGAGTGTCAACGTCAGAGTTGATGATGTACGCTCTTGCGAATCTTCAAGATAGCTCACAAGAAGGAGGATATGCAGTGCGATATGGCAAAACACCGATAACAGACTTCGGACAAAATGCGACACAAAACCCACTTGCAGCAGCATTCCTGGTTTTATTTCCTTATGGAATCGGAGGTGTTGAGGCAGAACGAAAGGTTAAGCTCAGTTTACGGGAACACGCTCAATGGGCCTTGCAATATTACAATCGGCGATTTGCAATGCATCATTCCTTCCCATTCGTATTATTTGCCCTGGTCCAGAAACGAGAGGCAATGTACTCAGCACGACTTCAGATGCGCAGGCAGGAATTCGAACGAGACAATCTGGCTATGGCATCTATTACCGTCGCAGATCTGAGACAAGCGGAGGCGGAAGAAAGGAGAAAGGAACCTATTACCAACGCTCATGTGCGAGCACTGCGCAGGCATGTTACTGCTGCCAATGGACGTGTGGTAGGATCGGACGCTGCACGTGCACGATATCGGGGAATGATCTGGGGGACATGTCTTCTACTTGGAGGACCATCATTATGGTTGACAATCAATCCTGCGGATGTTGATGATCCCATTGCTCAAATCTTTGTAGGAGAAGACATCAACATGGATAATTTCAACACCCTTTTTGGCCCTGATAGCAATCGTCATGCAGAGAACATCGCGTCGAATCCTTATGCTGCTGCAGAATATTTCCACTTCATAATCAATACGACATTGGAGACACTTTTCGGAATAAGTAAATGGGGACCAAGAACCAAAAGTGAAAATGGTGTGTTAGGACATCTAACTGGATACTTTGGAGTCGTTGAGGCACAGGGAAGAGGGTCTTTGCATGTCCACATGCTTCTCTGGCTTGCGAATGCCCCAAATGTGAAAGAAATGCACACGATGTTGCAGGAAGAAGGTTTCCGTGACCAAATACGAACGTACATCAAGGCCAATGTACGCGCTCATCTCGACGATCTAGGCGAGCAAGATATTAAAAGTATGCCGCGCAATAGTGAACTTGCATATTCCCGTCCACCTGACCCTTGTCAGCCCGACTGGAAAGCAAAAACTCACCAGTTGGAATGACAACTTGCACGATCACAGCAAGTCCATACATGCACGTTCGGAACGTGTCTTCGTAAAGTGAACGGACAAATTAAATGCAAGAGGAAAGCACCTTGGGCATTGAGCAACGAAGACTACGTCGATAATAGAGGCAACTGGGGGCCAAAAAGAACATATGGCTATATTAACGGCTACTGTCCACTGTTGCTTACCACAATGCGATGCAACAACGATCTGAAGATTAACACGAATGGCGTGGACACGAAAGATGTCGCTTTCTATATTACAGCATATGCAACCAAAAAGCAAAAGAAAACACACAATTTGTCTGTGTTGATGGCGTCTGCTATGCCATATCACACAGCCAATCCATGATATGAAGACATACGCGAGCGGAACCACCTACTACTGTATTGATGCATTAATGTGATCAATCACGAGATCGAGCTTTCCAGTCTGCAGGTCGCCTCATATCTTATGGGTTATGGTGACACGTTCACATCCCACAACTATGCTGCTTTATATACAAGTTCATTCTTTAGTGAAGTGCAACAAAAGCTTTTGAACATGTCGTGTTCACATGAGAAAATGAGGTAAGTCTTAGCATTAGATCGGTATAGAACCATGAAAGACCTTACATGTTTGACAGAGCAATGGATGTAGAATTGGAAACAAATGAAGGAGACCAAGAAAATCCCAATCGTCAGGTTAGACTGACAACTTTCTGATAGAAACAACGGTTGACGCAATACACTCAGGGTGAAACTGATACGATTTTGCTCTATTCGAACAGCAAAGGACAATTATATACGTCATCACAAATTCAAGATTATCTCCTCCGAGGAGAAGAGATGGAAGCATGCACATTCTTCTCTTTCGTTGTTGATACATGGGAAGAGGCTTTCACTCCTATGAAAGAAAACCGGAACAATAGCCGAGCAAACCCTTTAGGCCGCCCACGACATGAATGAGCTTGTTATTTGCCAGAACATCCCAAATCTGACTCTCATCGACGTGTCTTCCATATCAATGGACACAACACTTTGCCTCATATCCAAGGTCCCTGGTTCCCACGTCATGATGACACTGCCTCACATGAGTATTACTGTGCTTGCATGCTTGCCTTGCTCAAACCATGGCGATGTTGTGCCGACCTTATAGGAGAATGCGGTGACTGGGCCATGGCATTTCAAATGTTCATCTCCACAGCAAAAGCGAAAGAGAAACGGGTACTTGGAGGAATAGACTACTATTACGACTCTAAAACAGCCTGCGAAAGTAATGATGGAGATGAACAGGATGATTTGACTTGGAGTGAAGAGAAAAGCCGAGGAAGTACATTGATCCACGGGATGTTTGATGAAACAGCCGATGAAGACACCAATACGTCTATCCCCCTTACAGAGGCCGATCTGAAGACATTTAAAGCTGAACAGATTTCACCATGAGAATGTGCACATGCACATGCCGCAATTGCTATAGGAACCTCATGCAGAATTTTTTCTGCCGTCCCCGATAACACCCAGCCATGTACAGAATCCATACACACAGCCACAACAACTGACTTGAATCAACTTGCGTCGTGGCAGACTGCAATGCAGAAAATGATCTCGCAATTGACATCCAATCATAGTGCACCTTCGACGCATGCTAAAGAGATCGACAGTGGAGACGTTATTCAGCATCAGGCCACTGATCAGGGAGATGCCAGTTTATTGGTGAATATTACATCTGAATCCAGCTCCTTGTCTCCATCGAAACCAGAAGAATTACTTGAAGATCAGCACTGTGCATACGACATTGTCGATTGGCATTTGCTATCGGGCTTCAATCCACCCCAACTACGTATGGTTATACCGGGTGAAGGGGAAGTCAGGAAATCGAAAACCATTCAAACAATCACCGACAACTTTGTATCTCGTGGAGTTGGAGGCATGCTCGTGAAATCTGCCTATACAGGTATTGCTGCTGGATGTAATTGACAACAGCGGGGAGGTCTGCCAGATGAAATTGAACTCGCTATAGGCATGGAAGTGATGGTGACCTTCAATGTCTCCACCGACCTAGATATGGCTAATGGTGCACGAGGCCACATCCTCGATATAGTACTCGATCCCAGAGAGGACGCAAACTTCACCACTGGCGAAAGCAAGGAACTCCAATATCCTCCAATTTATGTGCTCGTACAAATGCTTCGCACCAAAGCTTCAGTTCTCAATGGTTTGCAACCCGGCGTCTTGCCAATCACCCCTCTCAGTAGAACGTTTACCATTTCTGCTGCGAATGGGTCTAAAACCACCGTCACTAGACAACAATTACCTATCACCCCCGCCTACGCATTCACAGACTACCGAGCACAGGGACAGACGATTGAATACTGCATTGTAGACATTGGATCGCCTCCTACCGGACGACTCACGCCCTTCAATGCATACGTCGCGAAGTCGCGAAGTTGTGGGAAAAATAACATCCGACTTCTTAGAGACTTCGACGACACTTTGTTCACGCAACATCCCAGTGAATATCTACGCAACGAAGACAACCGTCTCGAGAAGATGGACCAAAATACAAGGCTACTTTGGAAAACAACAAATGCACCTGCAAGATCTGGTGACAACCAAATGTAAATGACTCTTATAATATTCCTACACAGTTAAATTGACTCAACGTTGTAGGATTATAACAGAACATCCAAATCAAACACATCTTGCATGATTATAGCCAAACATAAAATGCCCCAGTAGACATCTAAATATTGTAGCTTTAACGCTGTATTACCCACATTTAACCCGTATCCCCGCGTATCACCCCTGACGCATCGGCTGAGTTAATATCTGGCGGACCTTTAGCGCTCATTCAAACCATGATATTCGCGGATGACGAAAAAAAGGACACACTTTTCCAGTCGCAGTGACCTTGCGGAGCAAGGTGACTTGTGCTCGTGCTAAGACTCCGCATCATCACCTCTATGGACTCCTCCAACAACTCCCTGTGCCAGAGCGACCTTGGAACTCCATCTCCATGGATTTCATTGAACACCTTCCCCTCTTCCTCCATCCTTGTTATCATTGACCACCTCTCTAAGCAAGGCATTTTCATTCCAACCCATGATACCATTACTTTGCCGGAGTTAGCGAAACTCTTTGTCACCCATGTCTTCTCCAAGCATGGAGTACCTTCCCATGTCACCTCCAACAGGGGTCCGGAGTTTGTCTCTCATTTCTTCCGCTCACTTGGAAAGGCTCTCAACATCCGACTGCACTTTACCTCAGGCTATCATCCTGAAGGTGATGGCCAGATTGAGCATGCTAACCAGACTCTGGAACAGTACCTCCGCATCTATTGCAACTATCAACAGGACAACTGGGCTGACCTCCTCCCACTGGCAGAATTCGCTTATAACAATGCTCTGAGCATTACCACTGGTGTCTCTCCTTTTTTTGCCAACAAAGGCTACCATCCCTCGATCACCATCAACTCCGACACTCCACTGTCTTCAGAACGTGCTCACTCCTATGTGACTGATCTTGCAGAACTCCACTCCTTCCTCTGCTCTGAAATGTCTGCTGCCCAAAAGCGTTACCAAGGCCCCACTGATGCTCGTAGAGCTCCACCTCCAGATTTCAAAATCAGAGATCAAGCCTTTGTCAAAGCAAAATATTTCCACTCCACTCATCCTTCAAAGAAGCTTTTGGAGAAATATCTCAGACCTTACAGTATTATAGCTAGACCTGGTATGCACTCCTTTACCCTGAAGTTGCCTGACTCCATGCACTCCATCCATCCAGTCTTCCATGTTGCGCAGTTGGAGTTAGCAACTCCAAACACTATCCTAGAGCGATTCTAGCCTCCTCTGCCTGCGGTGGAGGTTGATGGTGAATTGGAATATGAGATTGCGGAGATCTTAGACTTCAAAATTGATAACCGCTGCCGACATTGCAAACTACTTTACTTGGTGCACTGGGCTGGTTATCAGGGTACTGACGAAGAAACTTCTTGGCTTTTGGCCACTGAGCTAGGGAACACATTGGAACTGGTCCAAGGCTTCCATCATCACTATCCTGAGAAGCCTGGACCTTTCCTCACCTAATGATGCAACTCCTCCCTCTCCTCCACTCTGCTCCCTTTGTCACTCTGCTTCTCCTCTGGCTCCTCACCATCCCTTCTCCTTGTTTCATCCTAAGGGCTTGCCTATGGCCTTCAAGGGTTCAGGCCCTAAGGGGGGGATACTGTCACATCCATGCCAACTCCGACACATCTCCTACTTGCTCCAATGCATTTCCTCTTTGCTCTGATGCATCTCCTACCAACTTCGACGTATCTCCTATTAGCTCCGACGTATCTCCTACCAACTCTGACGTTTCTCCTCCGAACTCCTACTCTGTTCCTCCAGTCCATCTGGCCTGCTTCTGTCATACCTTCAGGTACATACCCTGTTTCCTTCCTGTCACTTACTTGTCACCCTGTTGCTACTTACTCCTTCCATGTATTTACCCTTTTCATGTGTTTCCTCCTCTCATGTGTTTCTCCTACTCTGCCTTTCACATGTCTTGTGCTTATCACAAGGATCCTGTCCTTTCAGTTAGTATATAAGTCTCTGTGTATCACCTTGTACCTTAGTACAAATATCAACAAAGCCCCGTCCTCATCTTGCTTCTGCCTGACTCTAAGTTCCTCCTACTCCTACTCCTACTCCTACTCCTACTCCTACTCCTCCTCCTCCGTTGTAACTCCGCTCCTCCGAAATACGAGGGCTGAGCCTGTCCAAGGGTGCAGCACATAAGCTGAAGCTGATGCCCTCACCCCCTACGTCTTCCTTCCTCTTCTTCAGGTGCTGAACTCCTCCCCTGTAGGACTTGTCCTCCTCTACATCAGACTTGCATCTCCTCCTTTCGGAGTTGCACCTCCTCCCGTCGGACTTGTCCTCCTTTTCATCAGAGTAGCACCCAGAAGCAAGGCGGAGATCGTAGGTGCTTGACAGGGTGAGACTCTATGTCTCGAAAGTCGGTCGGCCTCTCCGCTTGTTCCGCCCTGTCTTCGTAGTATTCGAGGGACTGCTCAAGTCCCTCCAGTGCAGTCTCTGCAACTGCGAGCTCTGAGCTTATTTTGATGTCAGGCTCTCATCCAGCTGCATTGTCCTGCAGCGCCGCTACCACCCACTCATGCAGGTCATCAGCCTCTTGGAAGCTGAAGCCATTCTGGGCGAGGTGCCCAGCAACTGCGAATGGAGATGGTGCCTTGTTGGTCGATTCAGACCAAGGGGATGTGCGACCTGGCACAATTATCCACCCCTCTCACTTGACAATAGCTCTGTACCATCCCAGCACCACGAACAGCCGTGTGAAGCTGCAGCGCCAACCATTACAGTTGGAATCATACTGGAAACGAGGGGCAAAGTACCCCTCGAGGATGAATCCTCTGAGCCTCTGATCAGTCGGGGGCTCTTGGTGCTTGGGGTCAGTCTTTTTATGAACCCCAGCAAATTTCTTTGCGCAGCCAGCGCAACTCAATCAGTGGATGAAGTCATGCCGTTCCGCGATCTCGTCTCCCCAGCCAGGAGCTCCCTTTGGCAGTCTGTCGTGCTGGTGGGTGGTGCAATTCCTCTGTGTTAGGATCAACGGAGGTACGGTCGTTGGCAGGGGTTGCCGGCTGGAGGACATCACTCTGAATGAGCGAGTGCACGCTTTGGCAGGGGCCAGCACTGGCGACGACAAGGCAGCAGGGGGTTGTGCCACCTCAGGAGCACAGGGGAATGATGACGAGACAGTGGGCTGTGCTGCCTCAGTGGCTGAGGGTAGTGATGACGAGGCTATGGAGGGTTGTACCACCTCGGGGGCAGGAGGAGGAGGCTAGGATGTGGCCTCAGAGGGTTGCTCCACTTCTGTGTGACTGTTTCCTCGCTCAGCCTGTTTCGCCTGCTTGTATCCCTTGTGCTTGCTCTTTCCACAAGCCGAGGCCCATGCGGGGGGGTGCAAGTGCTTGAATGTGTGACTCATCACACTATTTTTGAGGGGCTTGACCCTTGTATGACGGTCTGTATCTGCCATGTATCAATTGAGCCAAGCTATGAATTTTTTCCCAAATCTAGTGTTGGGCGAGTCGCTCTCTTCTGACTCCTTCACAACTCGGGCGTAGAACTTGTTGAGTTCAGTGGTTGTATTGAGCAGGCATACTGCTCCTGGCCAGATGGCACTGGTGATCAGGGGTGCGATGCCTCAATGAATGTTTCTGAGGACGTTCTCCCTGTGGGGGTCCTCAAACTGGTACAGACAGTCGTTGAACTGTACATGTAGGTATTTGGTGCTGTCCAGCAGCACGTTTACTTGGTTAGGGATTTCTCCCTGGCCAAGTAGAGGAAACATTGTTTCCTCTGGGTTTTTGAGCCGTCCTGCCAATGAGGACCTGGATGGCTCAGCAACATCAACGTACATGGTGCCGAAGATGGTGCCTGGCGAGTTAGGACAGAAGCAGGTACGACCTGGGGATTGCAATCACAATTGAGAACGGCATTCTCCAGAGTATGATGCAGGTGTTACCCCGCTCCCTCCCCCTGGAGAAACGAGACGTTCCTCCAAGGGTTGACTGGACAGGCTGAAGGGATGTACATTGAGAGCAGGCTCACCTGCTCAAATGCAGCAGAGGTCTGCTGCTGCAAGAAGGTGGAGGCCTTCTCTGCCTCTTCAGCACACTTGCACCAATAGTCGCATTTACGACACATCGATGCAAGGTCGTCCTCGAGGCCAGACATGCGGGCATTCCACCCAAAGATGCATGCGAGGCACCGTAGGCAGTCTTCACACACATCCATGATGGATGACATCTCCAGGACAATGTCCAGGGAGACGTGCTTTTGGTACTCCAAGCACGTGGGGCACTAGTGGTCCTTGCCATGGAGTAGAAGACCGGTAGTGGTAGCACACCACTGGTTGGGGGAAGGAGAAGCATTGCGTGCTGTTACACGCTGACGTTTCTCGTGTCGCCCTTCATGAGAAGGGGGACAAGAACGATGAGGGGAGGGCAAACGTGGCACCCTCCTCTTGTCAGAACGACGATGAGCCCGGTCCTGGTGGGACATGGGCTCGTCAAAGGCGTCATGTAAAGGGAGTAATCTCCCTTTACTGCTGACCACTAGGTGGTCTATACTAGTGTAGTAGCGCTTCCGCTTACATAAGCAGAAGTGCCCATATATATAGCGCTGGTGCTAATTACATAAGCTAACTACCCTTTAACTACTCTACTACTGTACCATCACCTACCCTCAATATAAC
>Ga0307516_10006291_pt1 | contig 13956 bp, 15 predicted proteins | sample 19_EM_MG_FD_203310 | JGI IMG/M metagenome (GOLD analysis project Ga0307516, IMG submission 203310) | Populus trichocarpa ectomycorrhiza microbial communities from riparian zone in the Pacific Northwest, United States - 19_EM | ecosystem: Host-associated > Plants > Roots > Unclassified | place... | reverse complement strand
TGTCCGAACGAACTATTTAATGTAGGTTGCAAAGCAAAATCTTACCGCATGCATTTGATCGATACGCATTGTCATTTATATGGAAAGGAGTTCACCGATGATATCGCGGAAGTCATACAGCGGGCTGAGAGCGAAGGAGTTGAACAATTCTATCTACCGGCCATCGACAGCAGTGTACTGGAAGATCTCCTGGCATTGGAACAGCGATACCCGGGAAAATGTATTGCCATGATGGGACTGCATCCCTGTTCGGTGAAGGCGAATTTCGAAGAGGAATTAAGACTGGTAGAGGAGTGGCTGGGGCGCAGGAAATTTGCAGCCGTCGGGGAGATCGGGCTGGATTTTTATTGGGACCGCACCTTTGAAGCGGCCCAATTCGACGCTTTTCATCGTCAGATCGAGTGGGCGCTGCATGCCCAACTACCCATCGTAATCCATTCGCGGGAATCCATTTCCGAAAGTATCCGGGTGGTGCGCGAACATCAAAAAGGATCCCTCCGGGGGATCTTTCATTGTTATAGCGGGGATGCGGCGCAGGCCCGGGAGATCGTAGATCTGGGATTCTACCTGGGGATCGGGGGGGTACTGACTTATAAGAACTCCGGACTGGCGGGGGCTCTGAAGGATATCCCGCTGGAGGCGATGGTGCTGGAGACGGATGCGCCTTATCTTAGTCCCGTTCCTTTCCGGGGCAAACGGAACGAGAGCAGCTACCTGAAGTGGGTGGTGGCCAGGCTGGCGGAGGTGAAGGGAGTGGGGATAGAGGAGGTGGCGAGGATCACGACGGAAAATGCTCAAAAAATATTCGGTAGCTAAGCAGGTAAATTGTATTTTTGCGACCCTTTTGGAGAGTTGTCCGAGTGGTTGAAGGAGCACGCCTGGAAAGTGTGTATACTCGAAAGGGTATCAAGAGTTCGAATCTCTTACTCTCCGCAGAACAAATGGATGTCCCCCGGCTTTGCCGGGGGCATTTTTGTTTTGGAGCGGTTGCGAGCTTGCTCCGGCAAAAGCGCAAAAACAAAAATGGAAGTTCGCGGGAGCGAACGAATATCCATTTGATCTGGCTCCCCCACCCGATCACCGGAGCGCGGTAGCGCGGAGGTAATCTCTTACTCTCCGCCAGCACATGTCGGAATTTTTTTCGCTTGTGCCGTTTTTATTTTTCTTGCAATTCTTTCTCTATCAGGTAGATTTGACGGACTGCTTCATTCAGTCGCGAGGTTCGATAAAACGATCCATTGAAAGTTAGAATGAACAACCATGTAGATGGGGTTCCAACTTTTTTTAGACATAAAATTACTTGCTCTAAAGGTAATTACTTAGCGAGGTCTGGTTAACCGGCAAATCACTTTATCATATGGTCTTTGCCAAAAAGTAACACTATCGGGAATTTCTTTTGATCTTGCATCCACTACTACTGCACTCAAAAGCGTATCGATCCGTTTTTCAATCCTGTCATAATCCATATAAGTCAATCTTGCTCTGTCTGTAATCCAGTCACTAGGGTTTATTGAAGGGGAATATACCTGAGCTAAGAAAAATATCCCATTGGAACTTAGTTGGTAGGCTTCCAGTGGCAAATTTTTGAAATAGGCAACTTTGTTGTTATCCGGAAAATATTCCAAATCACCGCCATTTTTCAGGAAGGCATATTTTGTTGGTAATTTATATAACGAATCATTTTTGAAATGCCCTGCATCTAAATACTTTAAAACAATTTCCTGATTAACATTAGTTTTAATTTCCAGATCAATAAGCCTGGTTCTACTACCTGCTTTATACAAATCATTACACGCAAATAGGCAGATTGAGACAATTAAAGTCCCGAAAAAAGGAGAGGTAATTCGCTTTGTGAAATAGGTCGTCATTGTTTCTAAGTAAGTTGTTCTTGAATCCCATCCATTTAATGCAGCTTCGTCCCCAGAGGTGGTCCCCCAATCATTAAACAGAGATTTGGGGCCAATTGCTCCAGGAGCATCGTACCCTTGTCAGGGTTTTGAGCCAGAAAATCCACCCAAGGTAGGGGAAGTTTTGTAATAAAAGATTGCCGGTTAAGATGATTCGGTATTCAAATGAGAAAAATTATATCAATAGATATTTATTCGTCTTCTGTTGCCAGCGTCATCGACTTGTTTGCAGGTGCTAACTGGTGCCTTGAGCAATCCGGAAGATCACCTGTTTTTAAACTGGAACTGGTGAGCGAAAAAGAAAATAATATACAATTGGATGTTCCTGCCCGGTTTATCTGCCCTGGAACAATAGAAAAAATAACTCAAACCGATCTGATCATCGTTCCTGGATTCAACGGAGATAGTAAAGCTATCCTTAAAAAATATAGCGCCGCCATTAACTGGATAAAGGAAATGAACAAATCCGGAACAGAGATTGCCAGCATGTGTGTGGGTAGTTTCTTCTTAGCAGAAGCGGGTCTGTTAAACGGCAAAACAGCTACATCCCATTGGGCAGCAACCGATGAGATGCAATTACGTTATCCGCTGATCAAAGTAAAATCAGATAGGGTCATTACCGATCAGGATGGAATTTATACCGGCGGAGGAGCTTTTGCAGCATTAAAGCTGATATTATACCTGATCGAAAAATTTTGCGGAAGGGAAACCGTTCTTCGCGTCAGCAAACAGTTTTCCATCGATATAGACCCTGCAAGTCAGGCGCACTTTGCCGTATTTACAGGGCAGCGCCAGCATAATGATGATGAAATTCTGAAGTCTCAAACCTATATCGAACAAAATTATTCAACCAATATATCTATTGACCAGGTTTCGGCCCTCACTAATACCGGAAAGCGGAATTTTATCCGCCGCTTCAAAGCTGCTACCAACAATACACCGATAGAATATCTTCAGCGTGTAAGGATAGAAGCGGCTAAAAAGGCATTGGAAGATAAAAATCTGCAATTAAATGAGGTCGTGAATATAACCGGTTATGAGGATATAAAAACATTTAGAATGGTGTTTAAAAAAATGACTGGTCTTTCACCCAGGGATTACAGGAAAAAATATGCGAGAAATGTGAATGTTCTATAATGTTGTAGCTGAGCGTTTTCATTCGAGGGAGCTTACAAATGACCCAGGTAAAGGAGCGAAGCTATTGTTTAGTCCTGCAAGCCTTTCAAATAGGCGGGATAGTCTGCCTTCATGAGTGCTTCGTCGGACTTCCGTTGTGCTATGATCACGTCACGCATATCAGACCACTCTGTTCCCATGGCATCCACCCTTTTTTTTAATGCTGAAAGACCGATGTCCCTGCAATAAACAGGAGAACCTGGCTGCTGCTTCCATGATTGAGCAATACTACCTATGTCAAAAGGATCGAAACCCAACTCTTCTACCAGCTTAAAGACAACTTCCTTTGCTTTTGTATCGTCACCTGAAACCGCTAGTGCGATACGGTTTTTATCGCCTTTGGGTCTGCCCAAATCATTTATACTTGTTGCAAGAATGGAGTTAAATACCTTAACAACAGGAATGCCTAATTGCTCCTGAACCCACAAGCTGTCTATGCCGATTCGGTCAAGTCCCGGTATGGCTCCGTCGCGGAGACCCGGATAATAATTCCCCGTGTCCATAACAACCACGTCCTCCGGAAGACCTTTAAACAGGTCTTTTGAAAGATTGGGGATATTTTTTACAGGGATAGAAACAACGATCACTTTTTTATTTTTTACAGCTTTTTCTGTAGTGGTTGCCTCCGCTCCAATATCCTCAGTAAGTTGTTGTAAGGACGCCGGACCCCGGGAGTTAGCCATTGAAACAGTATGTCCCAGTTTAACAAATTTTGACGCCAGACAGGCTCCCATTTCGCCTGCACCGATCATTCCTATATTCATAAAAAAATATTTTAATAATACTCCTGTTTTTATTTATTCTTCTTTGGGGTTTGGCTGGCCTTTACCTGTAGTGATCAGGCTACGCAAACTATGGTTGATATAGCCGCTCCAGGCATCAAAGCAAATATCATAACATTCATATGCGGGAACCAGGCCCCAGTGCGTGAAACGAACCTGCATCTTGTTGTCCTTTTCAAAGATCTCAAACTCGATCTTTGTACCGGTCCACTCGGTCTTGTCTTTCGTGAAATTGAAATAGTTGTCCAGAACCTGCCAAACGACTTTTTTGTCTGGTATAACCTCTATTAATTTCATGGTACACTTGTGAAGGTCCTTGCGCTGGTAGGTAAACTCATCGTTGAGCTTGTCTGTGCCGCCTTCAATATTTTCGGACCACCATCCGCGTACATTATTGATGGCATTGAATACTGCATTCGGAGTTTGATCTACCGAAAACGTAGTGCTAAAATCTGGTGTAGTCATTTTAGTGTTTTTTTTAGTTGGATAAATAATTTTCGTCATAATAAGTAACTTTAAAGTTACACAAATATATGAGTAACTTTTGAGTTACGCAAATATTTTATGGTCATTCCCAATTGTTTGCAAACGTCATTCTTTTGATAAGCGGGACCGCATTGCATATCCTGAACCATGTCCTGCTTATCATCCTGGACATCCGGCCGGAGGAAATGGCTTGCCGGGTATATTTTAAAGAGGTATTTACGGCCTTGAACCCCCTGTGCAACATAATGCTCTCATACTCATGGATAGCTGTCGTCAAGCCTTTACTGCCTGTAGCTGCTTCTTCCAATTTCCTGGATAACTGTGCCGCATCAAACAAAGCCATGTTGGCCCCCATCCCCTGTAGGGGCGTCATGTTATGTATGGCATCCCCCAGTAAAGTAACCGGGCGGCTTTCCCAGGGCCGCACCGGCAGCATGGTCTTCAAAGGCAGCCACAATAAACTCTCATCATCCGAAGCCAGTACCAGCCGTCTGAAAGCGGGATGCCAGGAGCTGATCTTTGCAATAACTATCTCTTTTAACTCTTCCTTCCCAGGTGTGTGATCAAATTCATTTGCATGGGCTATGAATGACCATAAAATATAGTTCTCCTCCTTTTTCCTGTAAGCAGCGTTGAAGAAAAAGTATTTACTTTTGGGCATTACTACGTTCATCCTTGAACTCAGGCAAGCCGGAAGCCATTGCATGGCTGCACTGTCCAGGTACATTTTCCCCCCGACTGCGATGGCATTGGTTTCCACACGCTTTGCGGAGGGCAGGAATTGCTGTCTTATTTTAGAGTTGGCGCCATCGGCTCCGATGAGGACATCGGTCTCGATCACAGTTCCATCATCAAAATACACTCTTACTCTTTTATTTTCCAGTAACTCATATCGTTGAAATGTTTTACCAACCTGAATTTTCTCTTCTAAACCTGAGATCAAAACTTCCCGCAGCAATTTTCGGCTTACGTGGTATTGTCCTTCCTGCGGATCTTTGTTAGCGCCTGTCATCAGACCTTCTTCAATATGCACCAATTCCTTCAGGTCCTCCGTAAGGAAGCCAAACCCATCCGTGGGATCCGCCGTGCAGGATAGGAAATCTTCCCAGGCTTTCCCGGGCAAACAGTCGTACAAGGATCTTGCGCCAACAGGTCTTATATGTATACGATAACCTTCCAGCCAGTCGCTTGCCGAGGCATTCCTTTCATAAACCGTAAAATTCAGGTTGGCTTTTTTTAATCCTTGCGCCAGGCATAATCCGCCGATGCCACCCCCAATGATAGTGATGTGTTGCATAGAACTATTGTTACCGGCACAAAACTAAATGGAGAAGCAGGTAGATCGGCAGAACAAACCCGGACTAAAATAGCACGATTTATTCCATCTTGCGGTAATCCAGGGGAGTATGGCCTGTACGCTTTTTAAATAACCGGGTGAAATAAGAGGGGTTCTCAAAGTTTAAATAATCGGCAATTTCCGACACATTCATCTCATTTTGCTTCAAAAGGATCTTCGCCTCGAGGATCAGCATTTCATGTATTTGCTCAAGTGCGGTCTTACCAGTGACTTGTTTTACAGCTTTATTTAAATAATTGGGGGTGACATGAAGCATTTCTGCATATTCATTAACCTGCTGTTTTTTTAAGTAATGCTCGTTAATCAGGTCTAAAAATTTACTGCTAAGCTGTTCATGTGAAGAGATATTGGCCGGGTTAGCTACGTTCTCTTGTTTTTGATGTAAGATGCTTGCTTCCAGCATCAACACATTCATATAAGCAGCCAGCAACTGTTTGTTATTCGAGCCGGTGAGGATCGTATGCATAGCATGGAACAGGTCATTGAACTTGCCATTTTCGGCAACAGTCAGATCTACAAGAGGGTTATACCCGTATTTAAAAAAAGAAAAGGAAGAGATCGCACTATTTGATGCCCCATTTTTAGAAAGAAAATCGCCTTCCAGCAGGCAGAAGTACCCTTCAATATCAGCGTCGTAAATATCCCCGGAAGAAATTTGCCCGGCGGCTTTAAAAAACAATTGTCCGGGTTTTATATCGTATTGTTTCAATCCGCAATGCCGTGAGGATCGTGCTCCGGCAGATACGAACAATATCTCGTAATAATTTGAACGTTGCAGGGGAAGGGGAAATTTAAGGTACCTGATCACGTCCTGGATCCTATAGATCCTGAAGGATTCATCACCGCCGGAAGGGAATTTGCCTTTTTGAGTAAAGCGGTCGCGAAACTCGACATGAGTATAATTAGGTATGTCTTTTGGGGATCTCAATTTTTATTCTTCCTATTTAACAGCGTTTCTAACTTTTTCAGTTTCGATGCCCAGAACTTGTCAAAGTAAGAGATCCACTCCTGCAACTCATCGAATCCGTCTTGTTTCAGCGTGCAATACCGTTCTCTGCCAATGTCCTGGATAGAAATAAACCCCGCGGTGTACAAAATTTTAATGTGCTTTGAAACAGCGGGACGACTCATATCAAAATTTTCTGCCAGGCTGTTGATAGTCAAACTATCCTCAGAGAGCAGCATCAGCATCTTCCTCCTGCTGGGGTCTCCTATTACCTGGAAGGCGTCAAGCATTGGTGTTGCCATGTTGTGCAGCGTTTAAAAGTTTGGCGATCTTGTCGAATTTTTCCAGCCAGCCATGCATCAAACCGTTGTAAAAATTCAGGTTTTCCTTTTTCGCGAAACCGCTATGCTCCAGGAAAAGCTCCGTGCCATTATCCTTTGGTTGCAATTTCCAGACGACTACCGAATCAAGCGTAATCTCGCCCTCACCGGGACCACTCTTCCAGGAATAAGAAAGCTTTTTAAAGGGAACAAGCTCTAATACCTTGCAATAGAAGATCCCGTCGAAATCCAGGCTCGGTATCGGGCCTGTTCTGAACTGAAAGTCAAGCCCTATGATGGGCTGAAAATCATTTTTCATGAGCCATAGCTCCATCAATTCTGGTTTCGTCAGATATTCCCAAACCGTTGCAGGCGGATGAGGGAAGAAAAATTGGTGGTTAATACTTTTCGTCATAATAAGTAGCTTTTAAGTTACGCAAATGTATAGGTAACTCCTGAGTTACGCAAATGTATTTTTAAAAAAGAGTAATTATTTAATAAATAGCCTTGTTCGGCCCGGATAGCCGGGTGGATAAATTATGAGAGGTTATAATGTGCAGAACATTAAATATCTTAGCTGTCATATGCAAGCTGAACGTCGCTACGCGGAGACTTATAAGTTTAACTTCTTAAATACTGTAAAGGATATTGCCTATATTATTTCGGGCATTTTGATCTGTGGATTTGCGCTCAAGAGTTTCCTGGTGCCCAACCAGTTCTTTGATGGCGGCGTCACGGGTATTTCCTTACTGATCCATGAATTGTATCATGTCAATATTGCCTACGTCATCGTTACTGCCAACCTGCCTTTTATCGTGATGGGTATTTACCAGGTCAATGGAAAATTTGCCTGGAAAACCTTGACGGCGATCATTGGAGTAGGCCTTTGCCTTCACTTTATACCCTATCCGGTGATCACGTCCGATAAATTGCTGGTCTGTATCTTTGGAGGCGTCTTTATGGGCACCGGGGTAGGATTGGCCATCAGGGGCGGTTGTGCGCTGGACGGGATCGAAGTGCTGGCCTTATATACCCTTAAAAGAAGCAGTTTTACGATCAGTGAAATTATCCTGGGGATCAATGTCATTATTTTTTCCATCGCAGCCATTAAACTGGGGATCCCTACCGCCTTGTATTCCATTATGACGTATTATGCAGCATCCAAGACCATTAGTTTTGTGATTGAAGGACTGGAGGAATACACCGGGTTTACCATTATCTCCGGGCAGAGTGAGATCATAAAGGAAAAGCTGGTAAAGGACCTGGGCAGGGGGCTTACTATTTATAAAGGCGAACGCGGCTATTTAAAAGACAGCTTCGACATCAGCTATCCCTGCGATATTATTTTTACGGTCGTCACGCGGCTGGAAGTGCGGCGGCTCAAAAGAATGGTGTTCAGCGTGGACCCCCATGCATTTATGTTCACCAGCACCATAAAAGAGGCGGCCGGCGGCGTACTAAAAAAACGCGCAAGGCACTAATCCCCTTATTCCACTACTTCATAAATAATCACCGGGAGCGCCTTATTCTTTAAGTTAACCTCGCCGATGAGCCGGCAACTAAAGGATTCCTTTGCCAATTCATAGACCTTCTCCGTTATAAGGATCTGCCCGGCCTTTGCGGTGGACTGTAAACGCTGGGCTACATTTACCGCATCGCCGATCACTGTATAATCGAGACGTTTCAGCGATGCCGATCCTATATTACCAGAGATCATTTCGCCGGAGTTGATCCCTACAGATACCTGCGGCTGGAATAGTGTGCCGTTGACCGGTAAGGCTTCCACTTTTTTGATGGCTTCACGCGCTGCCAGCGCCGCGTCGATCGCCCGGTCCAAATGAAATTTTCCCCTGAAAACGGCCATTACCGCATCCCCCATGAATTTATCCAGGTGGCCATTCTGGGCGATCACTTCTTTAGCCACCAGGTCAAAAAGATGATTAATGGTGGTCACTACTGTATCTGCCGCCACATTCTCCGAGAAGGAGGTGAACCCGCATACATCCAAAAATAACACGGTCGCCTGGATCGTCTCATTCTCGAGCAGGCTTTTTTCATATTCCCTGCTGGCCATGAAATTGATCACGTTCTCATCCACATACATTCTCAGGATATTGTTCTCTTTTATAGCCGCCAGGGTATTGCGTACCTGCAGTACCTGGTGCAGGGTCTTTTCGATCGTAACATCCAGGTCTTCAAAATCCACCGGCTTGCAAACAAAGTCAAAGGCGCCGAGGTTCATCGCTGCACGGATATTTTGCATATCGCCATAAGCCGATACCATCACCGTCTTCAGGATGGGGTTGGTGATAGTAAGCTTTTTCAATAGGGTCAGGCCATCCATAACAGGCATGTTGATATCGCTGAGAATGATATCGATATCCGGATTCTCCTGCAATATTGAAAGAGCATCTTCGCCATTGTGCGCAAAAACAAACTCGTATTTGTTCTCCCTTATCTTACGCCTGAATTTTTGCTTCACAAGCAGTTCCAGGTCGGCCTCATCGTCCACTACCAGTATCTTGGCCATTATCTATGAAGTGTTTTAAGTTTCTCTTTCAGTAAATTAAAATCAAGCGGCTTGGTCAAAAAATCGTCGGCGCCATTGTCGATCGCCTGCCGCCTGTTCTCTTCATCTCCGTAGGCTGTTACCATCATCACTACCGGGGGCGGGACTTCATACTGATGCCTTATCCGGGAAAGCAACTCGATGCCGCTCATGCCAGGCATATTGATATCTGAAAGGATCAATACTATTTCCGAATGAGCCGCCTGTAAATAGGTCAGGGCTTCTTCACCCGATAATGCAAAGGAAAATTCAAACTCGCCGTTCTTTATTTCCTTCCGGAACCGCTGAATAAAAAGGGGCTGTACATCGGCCTCGTCGTCTACTACTAATATCTTCATTCTTATTTTAATGTTTTCAAAACTCTAAACTAAGGGATCAGGATCGTGAATTCGCTGTACTCTCCTTCCTTTGTGTCAATAGAAAGGGTACCCCCGTGCGCCTTGACGATGATGTCGTAGCTCATGGATAATCCCAGTCCCGTACCCTCGCCCGTGGGTTTGGTCGTAAAAAAAGGCTGCATGATCTTTTGCTTTATATTTTCCGGTATGCCCGTTCCATTATCTTTTACGATCACTCTGCAACCTCCTTTGCCGGAAGGAAAGGTGCTGAGCGTTACCGTCGGCTTGTAATCCGGGCCTGCCGTACGGCGCTTTTGCTGTACCGCGTAAAACGCATTGGTCAATAGATTGAGCAATACCCGCCCCACATCCTGCGGTACCATCCTGATCTTTGGCAGGGTCGTATCAAAATGAGTGATCAATTCGGCGTTAAAGGATTTATCCTTTGCCCGCAATCCATGATAGGCAAGCCTTAAGTATTCATCTGCAAGGACGTTGATATCCGTCGGCTCTTTTTCCCCGCTGCTGGCCCTGCTATGCTGAAGCATTCCTTTTACAATGCCATCCGCCCGCCGGCCATGATGGAGTATTTTTTCCAGGTTTTGGGTCAGGTCGCCGGCGATGGCGATCGCATCCTCTTTATTCCCGGCTTTTACTTCTGCCTTCAGTTCTTCCAATAATTCCATGCTGACCTCCGAGAAATTATTGACGAAGTTCAAAGGGTTTTGGATCTCGTGCGCGATCCCTGCGGTGAGTTCGCCCAAGGATGCCATTTTCTCGGACTGGATCAATTGGGCTTGTGTAGACTTGAGTTCCTTCACCGTCTCCAGGAGCTCGTCCTTCTGTTGGGACAATTCGCCCGTACGTTCTTTTACCAGGCTTTCCAGTTCGGCCCTGCGCTCGGCGCTGATGCGTAGTTCCTCCGCCTGCTTTTTCGAGGAAGCCCATTGACCGAAGATCCAGACGAAGGCCGCGAGGGTAGCCCATCCGAAATAGTTATTGTTGCGGTGGTAAAAATCATTGGCCACGAGTTGAACAAATGCATTTATAAAACCCATGGCCACCAGCGGGAGGTTGGCGGCGAGATAGGGTCGTTGGGATTGAAAGTCCTCTTCTTTATGGATGTAGTACAGCAAGCCCAATAATACCAGGCTACCGATCAGATCGCTTGCGGTATCGTCAAGGGAATTGGTGCAGAAAATGTATATCAGCAGGATCCCCCAGCTGGAGATATTTAAGAGGTTCCGCCATTTTGGATAAACGACCGAAAACTTTATCGCTTTTATCAATCGCCTTAACAGTAAAAAAGATGCCAGGAAATAAAAGAAATCCATGCCGGGTAAAATCAATTAGTGATTAAAATAATATCAAACCTGACTAACTCGTAAGATAAGACGTATAAGGCATTTATTCACTGACGGGGTCTTTTCTTAAAAAAAATGTAAAGAAAACTTTACATTTTGTAAAGCAAACATTACTTTTGAGTCAAAATCAGTTAATCATGCACAACAAACTATTACTTCCTCATCGCTTTAAGACGGCCGGCTGGCTGCTACTGTCCGTTGCCGTCCTTTTTCAAATCCTTGTCTGGACCCGGGGCGGAGAATTAAGCTGGCTGAATATCAAGGTGTTTGCTATCCTGGACCAGGATATGGGGCAGAGTAAGTACTTCAGCTTTATTCAGAACAATGTCACGGAAGAGATTATCGGGATCCTGTTCATTATCGGGGGTTTATTCGCCGGGTTCTCCCGGGAGAAAACAGAGGATGAATTTATAGCCAACCTGCGGCTGTCCTCGATGCTGTGGGCCGTGCTGGTGAATTATCTCCTGCTGATCGTCGCCCTCATCTTTTTCTATGATCTCTCCTTTTTCGATGTCATGGTATTGAATATGTTCACCATCCTGATCATCTTCCTGGGAAGATTCCACTATATCCTGTACAGGACCTCTAAAGCCAATCCCCATGAAAAATAATATCAAGGTGGAGCGCGCGATTAAGAGTATTACGCAGGAAGAACTGGCCCGTGCCGTGGATGTAAGCCGGCAAACCATCAATGCCATTGAAAGCGGCAAATATGTGCCGTCTACTATCTTATCTTTAAAGATCGGAAGGGTCTTTAAGAAGGCCGTAGAAGAGATCTTTATATTGGAGTCAGGGGATTAGGGTATTAGGGCTTTTACAGTTATTTTCGGGACCAATTATGAAATCAATCCTGGCGAAGATCGTCGTCTCTCAATTCTTTTGCACTTCCTTGTGGTTTGCCGGTAATGCGATCATGCCCGATATCATCCAACAACTGCATTTCGAGGCCGGCTCCCTGGCCCACCTGACCAGCGTCGTGCAATTTGGATTTATACTAGGCACCCTCGTATTTGCCTTGTTCATGATCTCCGACCGGATCTCGCCATCCCGGGTATTTTTTATCAGCTCCCTCATCGCCGGAGGATGTAACCTGGCCATAACACTGGATGGGATCCAATTCGCCAGCCTCGTTACGCTGCGATTCTTTACCGGTTTTTTCCTGGCCGGCATCTACCCGATAGGGATGAAGATCGCCTCCGACTATTTCCAGAAAGGACTGGGCAAATCCCTGGGCTTTCTCGTAGGGGCCCTTGTTCTCGGTACGGCCTTCCCCCATTTGTTGAAATGGCTGACCATGGGGTTGCCCTGGAAATATGTATTGTTCTCCACTTCGGCGCTTTCAGCGATCGGCGGAACGATCATCCTGCTATTTGTGCCGGATGGTCCGTATCGAAAAGCCGGACAGCAAATAAAGCTGGCTGCCTTTTTCAAGGTGTTCCGCAACCGGGAATTCCGAGCGGCTGCCCTGGGATATTTCGGGCATATGTGGGAGCTGTATGCTTTCTGGGCCTTTGTACCCGTGATCTTAAGAACATATAAGGAGCATTACCCCGGGTCCGCGCTGAACATTCCTTTTTATTCATTCCTGATCATTGCATCGGGGGGGATCGCCTGCGCCGTAACGGGATGGCTTTCCCAACGATGGGGTACAAAAAGAATGGCCATGCTCTTACTATTCCTCTCCTGCATTTGCTGTCTTCTCTCCCCCTTGTTCCTGTTCAACCCTTCCGTTGTCGCCCTGCTGGTCTTCCTGTTCTTTTGGGGACTGGTGGTCATCGCCGACTCCCCCTTATTTTCAACCTTAGTCGCTCAGAATGCTCCGGGCGAATCGAGAGGGACTTCCTTAACGATGGTCACCTGTATCGGATTCGCCATTACCATTGTCAGTATCGAACTCATGAGTGTCCTATTGGATCGTGTAAATACACAATTTGTCTATATGGCCCTGGCTATCGGACCCGTTCTCGGATTGCTGGCGCTGCTGGGAAAGAGAGGGAAGGCGAAGGCGGGGAGAGGTGAATCGTGAATCAGGCGGGGATCAGCGGGTCGACATTAAAGACGATGGTGATCCTCGTGCCATTTTGATTATCAAAGCTGATCTTGGCCTTTAGATCTTCACTCAAACCTTTGATCAATTCCAACCCAAGGGAGTTTGGTTCGCCTGCCCCGGGATCGACCTGTATCCCGATCCCGTTATCGGCAATGACGAGTTGGATGCCCTGGTCGGTGTAACCCATGCCAATAAAAATCTCGCCCGGTCGTTGGCCAGGGAAGGCGTATTTGAACGAATTGGTGAGAGCCTCGTTAATGATCAATGCCACGGGGATCGCCTGCGATACATTCAATTTTAAGGGCGGGATCTCCAGCCTGAAACGAATTTGCTGCATGTTACCAAAGCTGTCGTGCAGATATTGGATAAACTCGGGAAGATAGGTATCCACATCGATCGTCTTTATATCTTCGGACTGATAGGATTTCTGATGGATGAGGGACATGGCATAGATACGCCGCTGCGTATTTTCGATCGCTTTAAGGGCATCGTTTTGAAGGTATACGGCTTGTGACTCCAGCAGGCAAATGACGGTGTGCAGATTATTTTTTACACGATGATGCAGTTCTTTTAACAACCACTTTTTTTCCGCCAGCAGGTGCCTGATCTCTTCGTTCTTTTGCGTGATGATCTTGTTGAAAAGCCTTTTTTGCCGGTATTG
>Ga0307516_10006290_pt1 | contig 13956 bp, 19 predicted proteins | sample 19_EM_MG_FD_203310 | JGI IMG/M metagenome (GOLD analysis project Ga0307516, IMG submission 203310) | Populus trichocarpa ectomycorrhiza microbial communities from riparian zone in the Pacific Northwest, United States - 19_EM | ecosystem: Host-associated > Plants > Roots > Unclassified | place... | reverse complement strand
TTGTTTCTTCTATGTTGCTTGCACGTCCTTCTCCTGTCCGCTACGTTTGTTGTCTCCCATTGATTGAGCTTGCGCATCCTTCTCCCATGTTCGTTACGAGTATTGTTTTCCCTTGATTAAGTTGTACATCAGTCTTCCTTTCCTTTACTGTTACTGCTTGCGCGTCCTTCCTCCTTTTGCCACGAGTAGAGTGTTGGCCGCGCAGCGGCCGAGTGTGATCATGTGTTTTCCTTGGCCGCGGCGATCGAGTCATGATGTTAAATGGAGGAACTGTGTCAGTCTTGCGGGCAAGCTGTGATTCCACAGAGGGAAGCAAAAGTATAAAGGAAGGGCGCGGTAGCTAGTCTGGAGATTCTTCTCCACACAATCTATTATCCTCACAACACCCCCCAAAACTTCACTGTTTTCGCGACACCAAAAATCTTCTTCTCCAATTAAGTTTTCAACAACCCCGGAAACCCACCTCAGGAGTCAGTCAATAGTTTATTAACTAGAGGCCGCACCCCTCCAGAACCCTACTGGGAATTTTCCCTTCTGTCGCTGCCTGTTTTCCCAACCCAGGTCAAGGATCCCTCGACTCTTTCTTCCGCCCCAACACTTCAGCCACCGCAGAGATTTCTGCACCGAACCCCGCCCAGCAAACCCTCCAGCCCCCACCCCGAATTGCGACCTCACGGTCCCCCTCCCGTGCCAAGCGAGCACACGAGGACGACGAAGCGGCATCCGAATACGGATCCGACTCCGGCGACGAGAACGAAGAAGAAGGAGAAGAGGAGACAAACGACGATGCTATGGACTTCCAGCCCACCCAACATATCACCGAGACCCAGGCAATTGGCGGAGATGCCAATGAATTCACCAACACAGCCCCCCAGATAGAGGTCCCAATCAGCCCCGAACACGCAGCACTGCGCACAGATTTCGAAATAATCACCAACAACATTATGGAACAACTCTACAGGACCATCATCGTGGAGATCAAGCAACTCTTCACTAAAAATGATGTTACAATCCACAATGCCACCAACGAACTCTCCAAACAAATCTCCTCGCTTGGAACCCGGGTCACCCAGAGACAACAATAACTCCTATCAACCGAACGTAGGCCGGCCCCCTCCGCGAAACCAACTGGGGCCCGCGCCCCCACCAACGCCAACCCGAAGCAAGAGAGAAGGAGGAAGGAGAGGACAGCAAACAACAACAACGCCGATAACAAAGAACCAAACACGACTACGAACACCTGCAGCACCAACCGTACATACGCTGCCGCCGCCAAGACCCCAACCACCCAGCCACAATCGCCAACCGAACAAACCACTCATGCCACCAACGTTGAAGGATGGGAGAACCTGTGAAAGAGGAGCCAAGGGAAGAAGCCGGCCCCACCCAAGCTCATCCCAACCATGTACCCCCAGGCTGAACGTGAGGCCACGTGACACTTCCGAGCTGAAATCCCGACCGAAGCCGCCGCCTGCACTGAACAAAGCTACAGTGCCCGTCAAGCCATCTCTGATGCCGTACTTCACCGAGTCAACAAAGCCCTGGTCGACAACCAGGACGTAACCGCACCCCCCTTCCTCCGCACCCGAGTTACCATGCACAGATCCATCGTCCTCACCACCGGCAACACCCAAAACAACATCATCTACGAAGACTATGCCAAGATCATTGCAGACGCCCTCTCTGAGGGGTCGCGAGAAACATGTCCATTCTAAAGAGGGGAGCACCGGACACTTATACAAGTGTCTGTGTGCTAGCGCTAGTGTGTGACTGTCTATCTACAGAAGCCCTTAGGGCAGCCATCTGCTAAGTCCCACAAACTCTAGAAGCCATGCTAGCGGCCATGCTAGCCACTCTAGGCATGGCGTCCACGACGCCTGGAATCCTCCTCCTACAACCACTTCCCTCTCAATAAAACAAGCGCCGCCCCCAAACAAAAAAAAAACAAAAAAACAACAACAAAAACAAAAAAAACAACGACAAACCCAGCTTATAACAATAACCCCGAACGTAACAAAGTGCACTCCAGCGCAACCGAAAACAGCAAAATATACCCGGCCCACCACACATTGCCTACACCTCCTGTCACTCCCGTTCCATCCACCGGTAGACTGGTAGGCCATTCACAGCGTGGTATTCACCCAGCAGCTCGTTGCTGCTGCCTCTCAGGTTCGCCAGCAGTTCCCACATAGGGTCAGTGTAGCCTACCCATTTGACCAGATATTTGAGATCTCGAACCATGGTGCCTCTGTGCTGGCAGATCGACTCAAACTTGTACTCAACGGTAGCGGTGGAGCGTAGCGGTGGTGGGGGTGGGTGTTCACAGGTTTTGTCGACCTTCGACAGTTTGAGGTGTGCGACATTGAAGACCGGGTGTAAGCGCCAGTGTGCTGGGATGTCGAGAACAAACACATTCCCACCGGCAGACTTCAGGATCGTAAACGGACCGGCGTATGGATGTTGAAACTTTCGCGAGTTGACGTTGTCGTTGGCAGTGGAATTGACATTGGCATAGCCAACTGGCAGCAAATGGGTGTCCAGGAATACCGAATCGCCTACCTGAAATGGGTGTGGCTGGCGATGCTCGTTCGCTTCCGACACCATTGTCAGCTGGGTTTCTTCCATTTGCTCTTGAAGTATTCGTAGGATCCCGACGAGGCGTTCTGCGTATTCCGTTCCCGGTCACGATATCGGCGTCCGTGGTCCTGGTGCCAGCAGATCTAGTAGAAGTCTCGGAATGTATCCAATATCTGCTTTGAACAGCGACATGCCTATAGCGTTATGCTTTGCCGCATTGTAGGTAAACTCCGCCAGTGGCAACAAACAGCTCCACTGCTTGGGGATTTAAGTTGTGCTATATATGCCTTCAAAAACGTTTCCAGAGTGGCATTCGCTTTTCCACCTGGCCGTCCAATTGCGGATGGTATGCCATAGACATCCGAGCCTGATTCCGAGTTGTGAACACAACGATTGCCAGAAGCCGGAGGTAAACCGGGTATCCCGGTCGGACACAATCGATACAGGCAGCCCCCATGACCGTACATAACCGTCGATGAACTCTGTCGCAAACTTCTCTGTGGTGAGATCGCCTTCTTTAACAGGAATCCACCGTGCTCGCTTCGTTAGGGGATCGATAATTGTCGCTACTGCATCGTGGCCGGCTTCCGATGTTGGCAACTTGATGACAAAATCGATATTTACTCATTCGGCCCGTTCGAGTGGAATTGGTAGCGGCTGTAGAAGTCCATACGGCATGGCATTCATGTGTTTGATTCGGTGGCATATGTCACATCCGGCAATACATTCTGCGATTGAATTTGTCAACTTTGGCCAGTAGTACCGTGAACCGACCGCTGCTGCTGTTTTTGCGATACCGCTATGTCCGCCGCCCAGAATAGCATCATGTGCTTCCTGAACCACGTGTGCTCTCATGGACTTCGGAATACACAGCTTTCCGCCTGACGGCTTATGGAACAGAAGGCCTTCTTCAAGTGTGTACAACTTTGCTCGTTCCTGAATACGACGAGTCTGTTTCGAGCTTGCCTTTTTGTTCTCCTTTTCGTCGGTATTGCTCAGATATAATAGAACGGGGCCAAAAATCGCGTCTTCTGCGAAGCCATTTCTCACATCGTTTAGCCACTCGGTTGAGGCTGATACACGCATCTCGACGATGTTGAGGTGCTGCGGATCGGCTTTTGGCTGCTCGACTTCTGACTGCCCTCCCTGAGTGTAGGCAATCCGGCTGAGCGCGTCTGCCACCACATTCGCCACTCCAGGAAAGTACTTTACCTCGTAATCATGCTGTTGGAGCCTGTCAAGGTGACGCCACTGACGGCTTGTCAGTTTATTCTGCGCCAGAATATATTGCAACGACGCGTTATCCGTATAAATGGTGGTGCGTTTTCGACTGTGGACGTAGCAGGCCCAATGTTCCAAGTTTGCGCTGATCGCAAGAAGTTCACGGTCATATGCTGGATATCTCGACTCAACTGCGTGTAGCTTCCTTGAGAAATATCTCAGTGGCCGCTCTACCAATCTTCCTTCAAACAGCTGTTTTTGAGCCAAAACACCTCCAATAGCCGTGTCCGAGGCATCGGTTCGTAGGATGAAATCGCCTTCCGGATCCAGCGTTGCCAGGTCCGGTGCAGATAGCAGTGCCTGCTTGAGGTCTCCAAACTGATCTCTGTGTCGACTGGTCCACATGTAGTCATTCCTGGGCTTTGCGGCAAGGTCATATAGCAAATGGCCTGGTGAGCGAATTTCGGAACGAATTTCCTATAGTAACCCGCTAAACCAAGGAAACTGCGAAGTTCTGTACGCGTTCTGGGTGTTGGCCAATCCTGTACTGCTCTGACCTTCTTCTCCTCGGTGTGAATACCGTGTTTATTCACTCTGAAACCGATGAACGACGTTTCCAGAGTACCAAACACGCATTTGGCCTCACTCAGACTCAAACGTGCATTCCGTAATGCTTGCACACACCTTCCACATGTGCCTTATGTTCTGCTAGCATTCCTGAAAAGATGAGCACGTCGTCAAGGTATACGATTGTGTTTCGGCGGTGTGGAGGTAATATCTTGTGCATCATACGCATGAAAACGGCTGGCACGTTTGCAAGTCCAAACAGAATAACCTTATACTTGTAGAATCCATCCGGCGCTATGAATGCGGTCTTGTGCCAGTCGTCTGAATGCATCCGTACCTGGTGGTATCCGCTAGCCAAGTCCAGTTTGGTGAAAACCCATGCTCCGTGAAGCTTATCCAGCAAATTCTCAAGGTACGGCAAAGGGTACCGGTCTTTAGCCGTTATTGCGTTCAATCCACGGTAATCGACACACATTCGGAGCGTGGCATCAGGCATTTTCACAAAGATTATCGGTGCTGCATAACGTGAATGTGAGTCCGTCACCCACCCATTTGCAAACAACTTCTTAATCTGTACCTCGAATTCCTTCCTCTCGAACTGTGTCATTCGGTACGTCTGGCGGTGTGGAATTTTTGCTGTCGGATCGGTATGGATACGGAAATCATGTTCTCCTGGTGGTGGAATGCCATGAGGTGGCTCAAAGAGATCGTCAAAGTCCCGACGGATTTGGACTCTCCATTTTCCCAGATCCGCAAAGACGGATTCATCCTCACCAAATTCCTCGCCCACCCATCGTTTACGGATGTCGATCACAAATATCCTGTTGCCACTGGATTTTGTCATTGCCCGTCGTGTCTCGTTTGCGGAAATCAGGTTGATGGATGCCGCTTGAGCTACCGCTTCGCAGTGGTTGTGAACTTCCCGGTAGCGGCCCTAGTGAGGTCGATGTCCTTTTAAGAAAAGCCTGGGAACGAATGCCGATCGACCATCTGTCAGTAAAGACCAGTCCGCATCCAACAGGTGCAAGACGTTGTCAGAATCCCGTAAATGGTGCGTTCTCGAGTGCCAATTTTTTCCAATAATAATGTCGTAGGTGCCCTTAAGATCAAACACAGTGTACCAACCGGTAACATCTGCGTAGTTCTCCGTGCTGCCCCGTATACGTCCGTTAAGCCAGACCTGGTATCTATCCTCGGGAGGGTGTTTGGTTCCAGCCGTGACTATTGTCATACGGCCAGCATGTCGAAAAGGTAAGCTGAGCTGCCGTCCAAAAGTGGTGTCGATATAACAGTGAGATGCACCCGGGTCCATTAGGGTGTAGGCTGAGCGAGTTTTGGAATGTGAGGTTTGGACTTTAGCGTAAAAACATAACAAATCACTTTTATCATTAATGTTCTTCCGTATAACATTAAGGTTTGTCAAATAAAGTCTCGCCGCCTCTCGTTCTCTAGTAGGAGGACGCTGTGTCACTCCTACTGAGCCCCTTTTCCCTCGCTCTGTACCAACTTACTGGTCTGATCACAATCCGATCCACCCAAATCCAACAAGTCCGTCAATCCTCCATTTTCATCCGGCGTTCCCTCCTCTGACCAACCTCCATTGAAGTATGCACTGGACCTTGCCTCCGGATCGTCGGCATTGTTCAAGCGCTTGACCGGCGCACGCCAATTCGGTTGGTTGGTACGGTACGGTGGCTGTTGAATAGGTGGTGGCTGGTGGGATGACTGATGGTACGGTGACTGTTGTGTAGGTGGCGGCTGGTGGGGTGGATGACGCTTCTGGAGTCCTTCACGCCCTCCCTCACGTCCTCCTCAAGGCTTGAATTGCGCCGTACGGTTATCCGTGGCTGGAGTGCCCCATTGGCGTACAATGTGACCGAACCCGAGGCAACGGTGACACTGTATCTTTCCGTCAACAACCGCATTCAGTTCGTCATTCTCGATATTACTCAAGTCCATCGGGTCGCCGTGCGTGGTGGGGGGGGGCCCGGCTGGAGATTGGGCCTGGGTGAGGCTACCGGACGGCATCGACATAAACGGCAGAGTCCGTACGGCGACGATATCCATCATGCCGGACAGCGTCATCTGCTTCTGACTATCGCCACCGAGTATATCCATAAGGTGTGCCTGCTGGGATATATCGTTTTGCGTCGCTTCTGGCAGCGTGATTAGGTATCCCTCCCACAGCGGATTTTCCCTCGTAATGGTGAGCGACCTGCGCAGAATGGTGATCAGCTCCAATGCTCGCTGGTTGAACTTCAAAACCTGCGGGCGATTGAACTTCAACGCATACCATTTGCGGCGGATTACTGAAATAGCCCGTTTCGGAACGTACTGGCGCTTGAAGAGGACCTTCACGGCGTCCCATGTGGTATTGTAGTTGTAATCCTTTGGTGGGATAGTATCCACACCCTGCTTCTTCTTGCAGTTCTCGAACCAGTGGAACACTTTGGCGGTGAGAAAACGCCAGAAGGTGTCGATCTTCTGATTGTCTTCGGATGCTTTTTGACAGACTGCTCCACCCTGTCAAACATAGTGCTGCACGTCTTTGAGAAATTGAGCGACAACCTCCAAGTCCTGGGAACCATCAAACCTCTTTGGCTCATGTGGCTTGATTTTTTGAACAATCAAGTTTTGGCTCGGGGCCCTATCTTGTAGTTTTGTGGTTTGTTCGTTGATGGTAAAGAGGTGATCGCAGCGCTGCGTCCAAACCGCCATCTCCTCCTCTGCCTTACAAAGTCGGTGCTCCAGTGCCGCCAGATCCGCAATCTTCACAGAAGCCTCCTGGTGACTGTCGTACCACTGGGCGTAGGCATTTAGAACCGCTTCGGCTGAAACAGCTATGACTACCGTGTTTTCATCGCGCGAGAGGTTCGCTTCACCAATCCACTCGAGTAGCTCGCCTGGCTGTGGACAGAGTTTGGGGGTGTTTGACATTGCTCGCTGTTTCGGCATGCCTTGTTTTGTTCGGCGCGCTTTTTTGAAAATGCTCGCCGCGCTTTGGAAATGCTCAGCGCTTCTGCCCGATGGACGGGTTATATAGGCAGTAGCTCAGCCCGGTGAACAGGTAGTTGAGACTGCTGGACGGCGTGTGTGTATGGCGTGTAAGTACGGCATGTGAATACGGCGTGTGAATACGGCGTGTGAGTATCTTTTTCTTGAAGGTCAGCGCACTGTATGTGACTGGTAACAGCTTGGTGAGATGTAAGGTATGGGCCCCGAAACGCTGGCCCCCGCGAGTACCGCTCGCCACACCTTCCCGCAGCTACTTTTCACGTGAGAGTCGTTTAGCTGGGCCATCGCGTGTCTCGTCACGCGGTTTCCTCGTTTTTCTCGATTTTCTCATTGTCCTCGCAGGATCTTGATGTTTCTGCCCCCTCCTTCTGCTCGCCACTCGTCACATGGTGCAATAAAGAATGCTCGCCGCTGGTCGTGCGGGGCAGGGAAAATAAAGAATGCTCGCCGCTGGTCGTGCGGAGCAGAGAAAATAAAGTGTTGATACCAGTTGAGGGGTCGCGAGAAACATGTCCATTCTAAAGAGGGGAGCACCGGACACTTATACAAGCGTCCGTGTGCTAGCGCTAGTGTGTGACTGTCTATCTACAGAAGCCCTTAGGGCAGCCATTTGCTAAGTCCCACAAACTCAAGAAGCCATGCTAGCGGCCATGCTAGCCACTCTAGGCGTGGTGTCCACGACTCCCGGAATCCTCATCCTACACTCTCCTACTACAGAAAATGCAAGAAGGTGGAAATAGGGAAACGTTTCAGCCAGTTCCTCCTGCATGGCGTCCCGACCCACCTCTCCCTACCCGATATCTCTAACAGCATCGCCACAAACTACCCCCAACTAACCCAAGGACAGACCCCGTGCTGGCTCACCCTGGCAGACCGACGTGAACAAAAATCAACCTCCACGATTGTCATGACCCTCACCGGCAGTGTCAAGATAGCCGACATCGGATGACACTACCTCACGATGTGCAACCGCGAATGCCAACTCAACGACTACATCTCGTACGGGAGAAGCACCCAGTGCTGCAACTGCCAGGGCTATGGACACCCGGGAGCCCTGTGCAGGAACCCCTCCCACTGCGCCATCTGCGCGGAAGCCCACAAGACCAAAGACCACCCCTGCACCATCCCGACCTGCAAGAAAGGCCCAGCCTGCACCCACCCGCTAATCTGCTGCACCAACTGCCAGACCCCCCACAAGGCCAGCGACCCCAACTGCCCTGAGTGAATCAAAATCCGATCCTTCAACAACAACGCGAACACGAATGCCACAACCAACCCGGGAGACGCCCCCATGGCGGAAGTAGCCGAATAAAATGCCCTCACATGCTGTCGGGTCCATGCAGCTGTTGAACTGCACGAGAGGCCATGCAACTACGATTTCAACACACCGAGATTTTGCGAGAAAAACAGAAAACCTTATCTGCCTTATTCAAGAACCATGGTGCAATAGACATGGAAACCCACCACTCCTACCGAACTTCAACCTCTTCCTCCCAACACCTATGAAGCCCAGATGCACCACATACGTACGTCAACTCCCCGGGCTCAGCGCCACCACCACCTTCACAGCCCAGGACTCCTTCCTAGGCACCACCATCACACTGCAACAAGAACAACACACCACTAGCTTCACCATCTTCAACCTGTACTCACCCAGAAGACCAGAACCGCTGGCAGCCCTCCTCCCCTTGCTCAACATCCCAGCAAACTGCCTAATAATGGGCGACCTCAACGCGCACTACCCATGGTGGCAGGGCCCCCTGCCCCACACAACCCGCACCTCCCCTGCAAGCCATGCCATCGCACACTGGCTCGAACACAGCAACTTCCACCTCCAAAACAAACCAGCAATCCCCACCCACCATCCAAGGAATGGAAGCAACCCCTCCACCATCGACCTATGTCTCACCGACAGGGACACAACTAGGTCTGCCCTCTCACTAGCAATCGACGATGATACCACCTTAGACCACAGCTCTCTGACCCGCACCCTGTCATTGCCATACACCACCCCACCACCTAAACCCTACCGATGCTGGGCAAAAGCTGACTAGAACAGCTTCGGCAGCCACATACAAGCCACACGAATGGACCTCTCAGACCTTTAAGGCCGGGAAGCCACCCTTCGCGCAATCAGCAACATCACCCTCCTCATCCACCAGGCCACTGAAGCCACCGTCCCGTACAAAAGCCAAAGGAAGGTGGAGGCACCCTGGTGGAACCACAGCCTCACACTGGCAAAAGAAGCCACCAAACGGGCAGATAGAAGAACCCGTCTTACCCCCACCGACACCAACAGACAAGACAGCCAATACAAACATCGCAAATGGACGACAATGGTCCGCAACGCAAAAATGACATACCACGTCCACCGACTGCAAAACGCAACAACCTAAACCATCTGGAAAACAATCCAACACCACAGCACCCACAACAAGCCCATCCCCCCACTCGAGGGACAATCTGACTTCGGAGACAAGTGTAAAGCCCTACGGAATGCACTCTTCCCCCCAGTCAACACGGCCCCGCGGACACCCCTCCCCCCTGACCTTCTCACCCACATGAGAGACATATGCCACCACACAAGACCAGTCACAATACACGAAACATGACTGGCCATCGCACACCTGAAATACGGCACATCGTTAGAACCAGACGACATCTCCTACACCACCCTCCGGCACTTCAACGAAGCAGCCCCACTCCTCCTCCCCAACCTCTTTACAGCTTGCCTCATCTGAAGTGTCCACCCCCCAGAATGGAAGACGGCCAACTGCGTGGTCATCCCCAAGCCCGGCAAGAAATCCTACTCACAACCCAAATCGTACCGGCCAATCTCACTTCTATCATGCTTCGGCAAACTTCTAGAAACCATCATCGCGAAATGACTAGCCCACGCCGCACAAATGTGCAGGGCCACAGACCCCTCACAGATGGGTGCTCAGGTAGAGAACTCCGCAGTTGACCCCCTCCTCCGAACAATCAACCCGATCGCCAAGGCAATCAGCCAGAAGAAAGCATCAAATAAATTCCCACTACGACCGGCGGTACTCACCCATAACATCGAAGGCGCATTCAACCAGGTCCACCCAGCAACACTCCGAGAGGTCATGAGGCAACGGTGGATGCCGCTCTACCTCACGAACTGGGTCACAGCATTCAACACGGACTGGAAACTCGCATTTGGTTTTGATCAACAGAGCGAGCAACCCCAACCGTATGAGTGCGGCCTACCACAAGGACCCCCCATCTCACCAATTCTCTTCCTCATCTACAGCAACGCAATGCTGGAAAAACAACATCACCCCTCCGATGCAACCGACACCTCCTACATAGATGACGTCTGCATGGTCCAAATGTCACCCACTGTGTCCAGAGCCAACACCCTACTCGAAGAAAGGACAGACCAACACCTACAGAGGGGATCCCGCCTGGGAACCACCTTTGCCCCCCCAAAAACGGAACTCCTGTACTGCCTCCCCCTCACCAGTAAGGATAAAAACAAAAGCCTCGCCTCACACCCCCCTTTCCGAATCGGAAACAACACCATCATGGCAACATGCCAGATTAAATACCTGGGAGTGTTCATCGACGAATCACTCAGCTTCCTCCACCACACCACAATGGCCGCGGCCAAAGAAAACAAAACACTCGGCAGCCTAGGCTTCCTACGGCACCAGTCACATGGCATCCCTGCACACATCGCTCACCATCTGGCAATGACGGTGGTACTGCCGACCACGTTCTGGGCGTCCCCAGCATGGTGGACAGGCACCCCAATGGTAACAGCTACCATCAGCACCACTTATAACTCGATCGCCCGATGGATCACAGGACTCCCACTCAACACCAGAATCTCCAACCTTCTCACACTCGCCCAATTACCACCCCTGGAAGCATACCTGGCCTACCTGTCACTACGATATGCCATATGCCTCCACTTCCTCCCATCCCATCATGCACTGGGCCCCCCGCGGGCCACACCAAACACCTCCCCCAGCCTCCCAGGGCTCCACCGCCTATACAATCTAAGCAAATACTTGGTAATGGGCAAACTGGAAAACCGGACAAGTATATCTTCGGCAGAGGGGGTCACCGTCACCCCATCTCCGAACCCAGACAAAACAACCCGACCTCAAAAACTCCACGAACAAAGGCTTGAATCACAAGAAAACCACACCATAATCATCTACACAGACGGCTCCAAACTCGACAATGGGTCAACTGGATGTGGATGGGCAATCTACGACTGCGGCGACCAACACCTATATTAACTGGACGAGGGCAGCTGTTGCCTAGGTAGCTGGGCCGAGGTGTATGATGCCGAACTACACGCGGTCCAAGAAGCAGTCTCCACTCTCCTCACCACCACAGCCCCACAGGGCACAGTCATTATCTGCATCGACAACCAAGCGGCAATGGCCACATTAAACTTTAACAAACACAACCACGAAAATGCCCGACGGGCCCTCGACTCTATCGAAGACCTGTGCACCCTTGGCTGGCAAATCTCCATCACCTGGTGCCCGTCTCACTGCAACATTAGAGGCAACGAGAGGGCCGACACACTCGCGAAGCAAGGGGCTGGCAGCTTGGTCCTGTGCCGCTTTGTGTTAAAGATTGCCCAATCACCGTTTTCTTTTGAGAGTCTTCACAAGTACAGAGAGAGAGAGAGAGAGAAAAAAAAGATAGAGACAGAATGAGATGATTTGATTGTTGACGGGTGATGAAATCGCCCGAGGTAGACGTAACGAGTATCTTAGTCACTACTATATAGAAGTATCTAAGAGTAGAGAAGGAAGAATGCTAAAGACGCTGCTATGCAAGAGTGCCAAGCCGTCGTTACCAGGGTCCTCTTGCCATTGCCGTTGCTATGGCGCTGCCTTTGCTATGGCATTGCTCCCCACGGCGTTGCTGCCACCACCGTTGCTGCGGTGTCGCTTCCGTCAGCGTGCCACACCGGAGTGGCGAGAAGCAATTCCAACACACCCCCTCTTCTCGTGCTCCGTACCAAACAGAAATCCACCAAATCAAGAAGAATCCCATTAAATCCTCGTCGACCTCATTAAAACCTCTGCAGTGAAAACCTCGTGGGAAAAACACTTGCTAGTAGGAAAAAGAGTGCCGACTCACGCTTGCCAACAGAATGCAAGAACATGCTCAACAAAGAAACCTTCTTTCCTCTTCCAATTCCTTATCACCCGCACCCCCTTTTCTTCGCCAAAGAACCACACCCCCTTTTTCTTTTCGAGATCGGCGTCATTCATCGTATTCGGGTTCTCCGTTGTCAGGGCCGAATGGAGTGAGACCAGTGAGGTACAGTAGTCGTTCGTGTCAGGGAACCGCGAGAGGTTTCGTCAGCAGATCGGCAGGATTAGACTCTGAGGTAACGTATTGGAACTTAACTGTGCCTTTCATCTGTTCGTTGTGAATATGGTGATATTTTACGTCAATGTGTTTTGACTTTTGCCGTACGACTCCCGAGGTAATCAATTTGATGGCGCCTTGGTTGTCGCATCCGATCGGTACCGGTCCATCAACAATCTTTACTGCCATTCCTTCTGCTGCCTCCTTCATCATACGCCTGAGTCAAAGGCTTTCCCGGGTGGCGTGCAAACAGGCGATATATTCGGCCTCAAGTGTTGAGAGTGCCACGACGCTCTGAGACTTGGCTTGTGTCAAGATCCTGCCTCGCTAGCCCGTGCTGCTCGCCAGGTAACGGAGTCTTGGTTGCCGCTCGGCAGTATTCCGCTGCACTGTGGCGGTATCAGGCCTTGTCCTAATCTCTTCACGTCCGGCGGGGTATCGTTGCGGTATTCGGCTTCGCTATGGTGGTATTCGGCTTCGCCCTAATGTCTTCACGCCCGGCGTGGTATCGTTGCGGTATTCGGCTTCGCTGTGGCGGTATTCGTCTTCGCCCTAATCTCTTCACACCCGGCGTGGTATCGTAGCGGTATTCGGCTTCGCTGTGGCAGTATTCGGCTTCGCCCTAATCTCTTCATGCCCGGTATGGTATCGTTGCGGTATTCGGCTTCGCTGTGGTGGTATTCGGCTTCGCTGTGGTGGTATTAGGCTTCACCCTAATCTCTTCATGCCCGGCATGGTATCGTTGCGGTATTCGGCTTCGCTGTGGCGGTATTCGGCTTGGCCCTAATCTCTTCACGCCCGGCGTGGTATCGTTGCGGTATTCGGCTTCGCTGTGGCAGTATTCGGCTTCGCCCTAATGTCTTCATGCCCGGCGTGGTATCGTTGCGGTATTCGGCTTCGCTCTGGCAATATTCAGCTTCGCCCTAATCTCTTCACGCCCGGCGTGGTATCGTTGCGGTATTCGGCTTCGCTGTGGTGGTGTTGGGCTTCGCCCTAATCTCTTCACGCCTGGCATGGTATCGTTGTGGTATTCGGCTTCGCTTTACTTCGCTGGGGTCTTACAGGGGGTGGTCGCAGCGCCAGTTCACGGGGGTAGAGAGATAGGTCTGTGGAGAGAGATAATATTCGATTTCGATCTATTGCGCTTTAACACTACAGGTTTTGTGCGCTCCTCCTCGCCGTACCACCCCCATGGGGCTCCCATCTTTC
>Ga0307516_10006287_pt1 | contig 13958 bp, 18 predicted proteins | sample 19_EM_MG_FD_203310 | JGI IMG/M metagenome (GOLD analysis project Ga0307516, IMG submission 203310) | Populus trichocarpa ectomycorrhiza microbial communities from riparian zone in the Pacific Northwest, United States - 19_EM | ecosystem: Host-associated > Plants > Roots > Unclassified | place... | reverse complement strand
CTTAGGATTCCCACTTGACTGTGGTGATATCTAAAGTCAATATAAACTGGTGCTTTCCTCCATCCTCCTCTCTCTCTCTAAGCTTATCTATGTGTGAGCTCACAATGCTTGATTCTCAGCATAGTCTTTGGATTATGCTTTGAGAAGATAGTTAAGTGGTTGCCCTAACAAATATCAGGCTTGTGGAAGGATCGACAGATAGCCATTGAATCTTGAAACAGCTGTTGCATGTGGCGCTCACTTCCAATAAAAGAGAAGGGAAGAATGATACATTGGCCACATTCAGCAAGATTAATGTTGTTATCTCTATCTCCAACAATAGCATTATGGAGACCCTGATAGACATCAGCCCAGATCTTTTTCTGATTGAATCTGGTCCAGTTGAGTAGATTCTGCTGAATTGAAGCTCAGGCATCCACTGTATATTGCTGAAGCAACTTTGAACCCATGAGTAGTGCAGGCTGCTCTTGCAGGTTTCCTACATTCCTGACATGAAGCCTATATGCATAGTAGCATCTTTCACTAATACAGTCACTTCTGATTTTTCCATTTGGTCCAGGATATGATGGAATAGAGGAAAAGAATCCATTTTCTCCAGTTGGAAAAAGCAGCACATAATGCAGACAGGAATAAGACTTGTGCAGATGGCTGATTCTTTGTAGAGCACACTGTTGGATTTCCGTACCTATGCGAGCGTGTGCGATGCATTGCCCGCACCCTTCCTTTTTTAGGTTCTTCCTTTGTCATGCTTACCTTGTTATTCTAGGTACCATTTATATTGTTCTCCGTGCTATATAAGTAGTCTAGCTACATATTGTACCTCATCCGTTTGCCTCTCAAGCTCACCGAGGCCAAACAATAATCTCATCCTTTGTTTCTGTTGTTCTCCATCGGATTGCATCACTTATTCCAACACACCCCCTTGATGACAAAGAACAATGTCTCTGTGATTGGAGACTTCCTGAGTCCCATCATCTGGAATCGAGACACCAATTTCATTTTGATCCATCACTTCATTGTATCTTCTTCAATCTTCAGCCTGCTCAGATCTTATTACCATATACACATTGTGCTGTTGCTCAGGTGGTGTTTCCATGATTCGCCATAAGGCTTGTTGATAGATATCAACATAGGGATAATCACAAAGTATCATAGCCTGAAGCTCAGCAATCAGTTCAGGTGAAAGATTTGGATTTCTATTCATCCGAGCATCTCTTTGTGCAGCTTCATCATTGATATAGATCTGAGTATAAGTAGGTGCATTTTCATCATCTGGTATTAGTGAGCCTGAATAGTGGTATAGTTCACCATTTATCCGGAATGTATAAGGACCATGGCCATTTGCAGTCAGAACAGAATAGTCAATTTTAGCCCACAAGGAAGTGAATGCAAAGGCTGCATTGTACTGTCGGATATTTTTCTTGAAATTCACAGACAATGGATTAGATCCAGAGAAGAGATTCCAAAGTTCAGTGGGAGGATGTTTCAATTTAGCCAGTCTCACTTGACCTTGAAGACAACACATGCCAAACTTTGGCTCATTTCTGGTAGAGATTGAGAGTTTTTCAATATCAAAATGCAGAGCACCACAGTGTAGACATTTAATACTCATAGGACCCAAGTAATGAGGTTCTGGTGGTGATATGGACCACAACCTCTGAGTACAACTGGCTGAAGGCCATGACCATGACCACAACCACAACCATGACTATGTGTAGTTTGTTCCCAAGCAGGTTGAGGCAGAGGTTGAGGTGGATCATGAATTGGATCATCTGGATTGGAATTATTTCATTGATATTGCTGGTCAGTCTCTGTTCCTCTGCCTCTAGTTCCAGTGCTATCTGATTTCTGCGCTGCAGTCTGGCAGGATCCAAGTGATGGATTCTTTCTACCTCTCAATCCTCATCTTCTTGAAGTTGGCATGCTATCCTCTCATCTTCATCTATCTGATTCCAGTGAGGATCATCATCCTCATTCTCAAGCTCTCTTTGTCATTGTAGCTGTTGTATATAGTCCGTATATCTCTGAGCAGTTTCAGCATCTTGTCGTTGTCTGTCAGGATCAAGTCGATGTAGAAGAGCAGATCATCTAAGTTCTCGTTGAACAGCCTCCTGTCTCTGCAGTTCCTCAGAATCTTCTTGTGACCATTGAGAGCTCAGTTTTAGTTCAGTATCCAGTTCCAGTTGTCTTTGAATCGCAGCCTCTGTCTGTAGTTGTCTGTCATGCTCCTCTCTTGCAAGACATGCCAGTTCTTCTCTTCTGTTTGCCTCAAGCCTTAGACTTTCAGCCTCCACTCTGTTCTGCTCCTCTCTTCTGATACGTTCATCCTCAATCTGCAGCCAATATCTTTCAGCCAGTAACTGCTCATGGACCTTTTGCCTTCTAAGCTCCTGTCTCCTAAGTTCTTCACATTGTTGTGATTCCTCCTCAGCAAAGCATTGCATTCACCTTATTCTTTCAGCTGTCTCTCTCTGCTGCTGCTCTATCCTTATTCTCTGCTCTTCTTGCAACATCTGAGCCTGTCTTTCCTGCTCCTCTCTTCTAAGACATGCATCAGGTTTTCAGTGAGGGTCTGGTATGCCTTGGTAGCCTTGATCATCATTTTACATGCTGAGATTGAAAATAAGGCCTTAACTGGCCATATAATTAGCTGCCAGTCTGGGATTGGGGTATCAGCTGCTGATACTTTGCCCTCCATTTTCCGATTTCGGCACTGTTCTGGTATGCCTCAGTAGACTTGGTCATTGGCTCACACATGTGCTACAATGTAAGGCTTTATAAGGCCTTACTGTACTATTACAACTGGATGTTCACCAATTTGGAAATTTTTGATAAAAGAAAATCCAAAAGAAATCCAAAAATTCAAAAGAAAAACATTTTGGATGAGGGATTTTTTTGGCTGTTATGCATGACCAAACATCCGGTTGTAATAGTACAGTATAAGTGGCCATCAGTATTAGGTTGAACTATCAGTTGCCAACACTTCACTTAGTATAATAGTATGGACAGTAAATTTAAGTATTGGGCCGAAACACCGTGATGAATTAAGTGAATGATTTGCATAGTTCATGAGTGCTATATTCATGTAATGGACTCGGACCAGAAAGGTATAAGGCATAGCAGCTGCACTGCCCATCGGATCAAATAGTGTAACTATCAATGATATGTTTTCATTCGGTATCTAGTGATAATTCATGTTTGCCGTCTCGTTGGTGTTTCCATGACCTTCTTCTCCATCCTCACTGTTCTTGTGCTTCAACATTTATAGTTGTAGCTAGTCTCAATAGCGGTATGCATTTTGTCGCCTCGAAGAAAACATCAGCATGAGAACATCAAGGGAATATTATAAACCAAACACACCCATCAAAATCCAGAGCTTGATTCCAGCGTGAAGCAATAACTCGATGGCCTCTGGCACTCCCTCCTCCAGCTTGTCCTCCAGCGCAGTCGCCCCCAAAATCTCCAACGAATGCTCGAGCCTTGTCAATCTCCTCCCTCCTCTCAATCATATTCGTCGCATCGTCATACTTCTTCGACCAAGTCAGATACTCCTCTGTCATGCACCATTCTCTGGCCAGCTTTGTGATGGCATGTCTCGTCGATGACTCCATGTCGATAGTCTTTGATTTCATCTTTGATGGCAGTAACTGCAAGGATAAATGCCAAGGAGAAAACCGATATAGAGCACGAAACATGGAAAAGACTAAAGATGGGGTGTTAGGAATGGATAGAGAAGGGTATATTGACCCTACTAACACTGTAGGATGACCAATGATGGGAAGAATAATTTGGCAACCCTATGTATCATTTTAGATGCGTGAACATAGAAGGAGGGAAGGACAAACTGTCGAAATTGCTGTCTGGATGGTTCATAAACATACTTCTGGATGGCGTGTCAGAATGGCACAAAAGGGAGGGTAAAGTGGGTTTCAGAAAAGGAATATACCTGGTGTTATACTAGTACAATTAGTGTCAAATGCTTTCTCATCCGGCAGCTTCTCATTCTACATATACTCTAAAAATCTAAGTAAAAAAAGGAAGAAATTAGCTTGATAACACAATCAAATCATTCAAAAAAAAACCACATACAGTGAGACTAATAAAAATGATCCAAAAGGAGGACTATGATGAGGACGACTGAGACCATGAATGCCAATTTCCACTCTACAAGGATTAGTGGAGGTGTGAGCATCGGACATATTGAATTCACATACTAGATGTGTGGCCATTGTGGATGGGGCCATTGAAGATGGCATCATTGTAGACAGCGCCATTGTAGACAATAGCTGAAATGGGCAAACATGTCAGAAATGTTGCTGCAAAACGCTAAGTTACATACCATCTCTCTTGGTTTCGTAAAACCCACTTTTTGATATGTTGGTAGCATGGGGCACATCCGACATCGTGGTGGTGGTGGCTGTGGTGGCTGTAGTGATGTGGCGGCGTTGATCCATGTCGCACAAACGCTGAGTTACATACCATCTCTCTCGGTTTTGTAAAGCCCACTTCTCAATATGTTGGTAACGTGAGGCACATCCGACATCGTGGTTGTGGTGATTGTGGCAGCTGTGGTGATGTGGCGGCATCGATACATGTCACTAATCACAGCTGATCGCAAGGATCTGTGACGCGGGGTGATGTGTGGGTGGGTGGTGCAGGAGTAGATATGCCCAACTGGTGTCAATGGTGTCGATTAGAGGGATCTCGATGTTTAATCGTTGCAGCGGCTGCAGGGTTTGTGGCAGAGGGAGTGGCTGTGTTGTTGTGGACATAGTCGTCGCTGTAGTCATGATGTCCTAATAGCAAATATGCCACCAAGGAACATCGTCACAGCAGTAACAATGTTCACGTTCCTCAACAGCTTTTCAGGTGTCAGTATGTGCATTTGGTATAAATTCCAGTCTGGCTTCAGCTTCATATCCTCCCATGGATCCCAAAGAGTTACCGCTGAGAAGCGAGTTTGTGACAAGTGCTGAAAATGCGAGAGACTCTGGTCAGAGCTCTACAAACACCTCAAACACCCAACAACACTCTCAACAATTAAGTTCAAGGGTGGCAGGGATAATCCACTTTAATTCGTAGTAGATCGGTCTCGTATGTCTTTTGGTAGAGAATCAATGTGAGGTCACACACGTCAAAGCTCAAGGGGTGATTCAATAAAATAGTATTAAGGAATCAAGTTTCCTCAGGGTTCACTGAGACTCCCTTTGGATGAGACTTAGAAAATCTTATCACACTCAACAATCACTGAGAGAGAGAGAGGATTTGATCTGGGTGGGGGCCCATTCTAATCTACTGTACATGGCAGGGAACAACAGGTTTTTATACAAGATGAGAGATGAGATATATATATAAGGTTTATCACAAGATAAGTCCATAACAAATCAGTTTCTAGGGTATTGGCCATAAGGCATGTTTGAGAAGGTTCTTTTGGGACATTTCAATATATTTTCAATGTGTCGAGAGGGCAACCGACCCTTGCGGCATGGAGCGCCAAGAATGTGTCATTTCGCGAGCATTGTAGAACGCCGCATCAAGGTTTGATCGGAGTGATCAGGGTCCCATTTTCCATGAATCAAGGGTTCGAAGCATCAGGGACCGGTTCCAGGCCCTCAGTAACCATCGACGATTCTGTTTTCAGGGTTCGCTCTATTTCTGGTAATTCACACGGATCGGCATCATAGCATTAGTGATCGCGCGACATATTCTGTGATGCGTGGGTTTTAGGATGCTCGCATTTGAGATAGCAAATCCCCCGAGCCCTCATTAAGTCCACAGATAATCAGGGTATTTCTGGATAAGGTGGATAGGGTGATAGGTCATACAATAGTATCATCAATATTGGTCCCCTCACTGGTCTTATCCAATGAGAAATGAAAGGTTGTGTCAAGTCTATAGTTAAGCCCTCAAAGAGACTGTTCCTATGATCATGACCAAAGGTGGTCCAGTGGTATTTAGACTCTCATAGGTAGCCATTAGTACCAGCAGTTCCAATAGAATAATGTTTATAATGGGTCCAACATTGCATTCTGTACTGACATAACCATGGGAAAAGTGCGAATACAAGCACAGCCGCTCAACAGTCATATCACTGTGAGAACACCGACCGACCCTTGTCTGCAGCATGGAGTGCTGACTGTCTTTGGGATGTGTGGGGTATGCAGGTCAGAGCAGATGAGGGCACAGCACAAAGGGCAATTTTTGGGAGAGGAATAAGGTTCTTTTTGGAGGATGGAGTGTCAGGAAAAGGCAGCAACACAAGTCAACCAAATGGGTGACGCGCCGTCAATGGCACGGCCAGTGTTATTGGATACTGCTAAAGCTTTGAGGGTGTGGTGGCGTGGCATCCTTTGCTGCTGCTGGAGGCGCTGGAGATGACTGACATGCAGTCAACCCAGAACTATGCGGGTATTGATGGTGTGGGGGTGGGCATTGACAAAAGCATGGGGCCGCGTTGACAGTGGGCCATGATTGCAGTCATTGATATGGATGGGAGCTAGCTGATGGATGATGTGTCGTTGATTCAGGGGGCTACAGTCATATACTTTCGCGTGACAACAGGAGTATAAGGGCAACAGGTTGGATTATCATTCGTACATCTCTTCAAAATCATCTTCCGATTCATTGTCGCTATTGCCACAACTTGTCTCCGAAGTATCGCTTTCCACGTCCTCCCAGCCCTCCAAGTCAAGCTCATCCAAGGTCATCTCTGGATTGACTAATTCATAGCATGCATTGCTGTCAAAATTGGTGACATGTGGTTCAAGATCACCTGTCGGATCTTCAGAGTTTGTAGATGAATTGTCCGGAATGTCAGTGTGGTCTGGAATGCAGGAGGAAGTGGATGTCAGCCCATGCGCATGAAGATGACCAACACCAAGGCCCCAATGGTATCACATGAGGGCATTTCAGTCAGAAAATCTGCAGTTTAGATCTGAGTCAATTGCAAGAAGCATCAATAATGTGGTTGAATATACCTGCCCACATAATATAACTCATAATCTTTGCTATCCTGGGCACATCGCAATATATCGACTCCCACTTTGTTTCTTTTGCCTTTGGAAAATGCTGGAAGAAGGTGACATCCTCGCAAGATGTTTATTGGATCCACAAAGCCAAAAGAATTGCCATTGTGTAAAGAAGGGAAGCCAACAGAATCTAGTGCATGATTTCTCCACCCAGAAGACTCTGGGTCAACAACGTCATACCATTGGACCCATAAAAATTCAAAGTGGTGGGCCTTGTAGTCATGCACCCCAGGTCCGGTGTAGATTATGTTTGTGTGATAAGCTCCTAAGACCCGTGCGTACAAAAAGTTGTGTGAAGGTGGGGCAGAGCTGTCTGTGAGGTCTGCGAGTAGCATGATATTGCTTCCTGGCCTGACAATGTCAGTCCCATGCCACACGTCGTATGTCATGAAGTTGAATTGAAGAAGCTTGTGGTGGTAAAGGCAATCATTCTTAAAGAATACAAAGTCGCATGATGTTTTATCAAGAATAATGGGCAATGTGGGGTCAGGAGCTGAAGTGCCGCAAGTGGATGCATGGAGGTCAGTCTCTCGCTGAATTGTTGCTTGAACACAAGGAAGTAGATGGCTCCTGAGCTTCGGGAAGAAGTTCTGCAGCACAGATGTCAGAGAGAACCACCGGAAGGTGATAAGTCTTCTCACCTGAACAGCAGGGTCACTTTTGTTCCACTGCAGGAAAGTCGGAATATGCACGGGGAAGTTCTGCGATGTACCCATATTATAATGAGCACCAGAGTCAACGACTATGCTCTCCGGCTCTGTTTGAGAGCCAGAGACATTCAGATTGTCGCGGATCATGCGAATTTGGTGTTGTCATTGTTCAATCTGGGATAGTTGGCATGGTATTGATTGACCATTAGTCTGAAGGTGCCGCCCTTTTGAAGTCCTGTGTTCTTGTTTGCTCTAACAAATATTTAATATTAAGCAGCTCAACTGCAGTGTCAAGGAGGCTTACTGGTTGAGTGGAGTACAAATCTATCGTACCAAACCGCCGGATAGTGTAGTGGTAATCACCGAGTGAATGGAACTTGTAGGTCCTTAGGTTCAGCTTTTTTGGTAGCCTCGCACCGCTGTTCCGAGGTTTCGGGTTAGAGGGCCCTGGTTCATTCAGGTTAGAAGGCACTGGGTTTGCTGTGACTATGTTTTTCGCCTGATGATGTAGTCGGGCCGTCTGCTCGCGTTGTAATTCCCGCATTGGAAACACTGAGCAAGTTTGTTCTTGGAAAGTGCGAAGTGTGTTGCCAAGTGCTGTTGTGACTTGTGAGAAAACATTCAGAGTGGAGTCCGTGTGCATCCGGAGCTTGGCTAGACCATGCCAATGGGCCAGGTCAAACAGAACTTTGAGAACACGTGTATTATGAGGCTCAGATAGAAGGCCGTCAAAAACGGGTATAGCACACTGTCAATCTCAAGATTAATCAAGTTCGAGTTACTTGCAACATATCTTGGTAATCATGGGCGGTCATCTTCTTGAGTTCCGACTGATTTGTTGTTGTTCTCCTTACACCACCGACCCCGAATGGTGGAATCTCTCGAAAGCTAAGCGAATGTTTAGTGTCAGGTCCCAGGGATTCAATCAATCCTTACCGTCTATCTAACTCATGTTTCAAATTTTTGTTTTCACAGTTGAGAAGATATAGCAGGTGGATAAAGACGGCTTTCCAAACGCCGAGCTCAACTTCATGCAGTAGATCTACCACTAGTGTGTCGAATATATTGAAGTTGAAGGTCGATAATTTAGCTGAAAACGCATTCTGAAATAGTGAACACCAGACCAACCACATGATAGAGAGAACACTCACTATTATTGGGACCAAGGAGTCCTCTTTCAGGAGAGTTTGCACAGCCATGCCATCAACTGGAGAATTCTTCAGATATATAGCCTCATGCGCAGACCCGATGCGGCTGCGCTGCTTCGCGTCATCAACGCGTGCCAGGGATTTGCACTGCATCATATCCCGGTACATTCCCATATTACCCACCCGATCCATTGGTATAAGACAACAAGGACATGGACAGTGACCCAGATTGCGGATGCAGGCTAAAAGTATCCTAAGATATGGTTTAGATCTGGGAGATTTTCAAGTAGCATAGTGAGAACGTACTTCTCCTTATAATCTGCAGAATGGGTAAATATCCGAGGGTAAAAGCAGTGGGAGATTTGATCATAGCATTTCACCACTATTCCATGCCTATATGCTTTAAGAAATTCATTATTGAGGATGATTGACCACTGAGTGTGATACATTTCTCGAGCACAGTGCGCTAGAAAACTGGGATTGGGTCCTTTGCCCCCGATATTCTCTGCTGCAAAGGTCATAAATGTGTTAGGAAGCCAAAAAAACAGATAAGGCCCTTGTAACACTAGCATAAAGATTCGTGCACCATTTCTAGATAAGCAACATGCTCAAATGCATGACAAGAAGGCTTTGCCCTCTGCTCTTTTGACTCATTCTCTACCATGAGATAGATGGGCCATAATTGTGCAGTGCTGAACGACGTAAGCTGGGTGCCATCAGAGGCAAACATGAGACCCAGCAGAACCCTAGAAAGGTCACATCCCGGTTCTCCGAGAGAATTTTGGAGCTCATGATGAGCCTGGATGAACGCCTCTGATGTGAATAGTTCGCCGTGAACTCAGACCAGCTCAGTGCCTTCATTTGGTTGCCAAAAGAGCTCGTAAGGTTCGAAATAGAGGTGTGCGTGCGAGGTGGCTCATGTGATTTTCTCTCTGATTAACAATGTCAACCAGCGATGATGAAGGGTGCCCACATTGAACCATTTTTGTCCCAGATACCGCATCCTCTTATGGAATGGAACATTGATTTTGATCGGTGTTTTGATCCAGGACCCAGGTCTGCTATCTTGTGAGTCTTCCCAACCATCCTCCATGTTCGAGACCTCGGAGTGTTCTCCGCTCAGTTGAGCATTGATGTCCCACCAGTTTATGCCAGCAATATCTTCTGGATGAAAGTCTGGGTGGCCGACTATCTTGAGAAGATTCTGGAGGCTTGACTGTGATTTCTTTTCACCGTCGTTCCAATACCATTCTCCGAGTAAAAATGAAGACTGGTTGGGATATGGGTAGTACTTGTGAGCTGGAGGGTTAGACGACAGGGTTGGGGTGGCATCTGTCAAGTCATTAGGTGTAATATTTTCAACGGGATTGTGATCCAGGAAACGAATTGCATAGTATTGTCGATAAAGGCCGAATGCATTGTTCAAAGACTTGAGGATTCTTCTGACAGGTAATCCTTGCACTGACGATTGTTGGGCTGAAGAGCGAGACACTGCCAAACCTGCCTCTGGACGTTCAGGCTGTGAAGATAGTGGGGGAGCGGTGCCGGAGATTCGGGTGCTATCTGTCAATAATGCTTTGGAAGCCAGTGATTTAGGCGGCGAGTTCTCCACTCTGCTACAGGTCAATCGAGATCTTCATAGTCCATAGGAGGCATGTTATCATGGGACCATATGTACGCCCCACTCAATCCTCCTTCCTTTCCCCTTCTCTCCTTCTATTCCCCCATACCTCGCACTGTTACGCTTATGTAACGATTCCGTGGAACGCCCAATTTCATATTCATCTCCGTTTACTATTATTTGGTTTCCCCACTACATATACCGCCCGTTGCGCCACCTCGTTCCCCAATGATAATATTCTTTGTCATTGGTGAACAGGTGAGCATCGTTATTCCATTTTACCTACTGCTCTAATACATCATCTTTGTCATTGGTGAACAGACGTCCTGAGCCTTATCGAGATCCGTTCCTCGAGACTCCTGGTCATCGCCTCGTTCCACCCTGATACATGTCAGTCTGATGAACGCAAGGACCTGACTAAGTAGAGAACTTGGGACAACGAAATAAGAAAACTGACCTGCTGGTGGCTAGGGAAGTTCACCTGATTCAAATGCGGCTCAGGAACAGGAGGACCTGAAGTCTCTGTAGCTTCTTGCCACGCCGCGTCTTCTATTTTATGGCATTTGTTCACCTGAAAGACGTCTTTAGCCTTTAGCAGGGCAGAGGAAAGTCATTTCTTCGTCGTCAGGCAACTGCGCACATGGCAGGTGTATGCTTGTGGTACTGAGAATGTCCGTCCACATATGCAAGCTTGAGACCAAGCGGGGGGTACGTCCATTGCATAAAATAGCACCTAGAGAAGTGTGGGCCTGCTTGACGGGCAATGGAGGGTCACGCCGTTGAAAGAGGTGCAAAGTACCTTTCTTGACTCAAAAGGGTTGCGGTGATGTGGTGAGTCATTACTGTAACTGATGCCATCATATTGGATGGACCTAATCTAATGTACTGAGTACCATAAGTTGTGTAAAAGCGAAATCTTAAGAGAAGTTGACTAACTGTTGGCCGATGTGGACAAATGCCGCAAAGTGACCCCATCCGTCTTGTCACCTGGTTCGCAGTTTCCACTGCATTGGATCGGAAGGATTCATTGGTGTGTCTTCTTGGTGTCCTTGGAGTGAAGGGAGCGTCGAACCCCGCCGCTCTGCTTCTTGCGCTTCTTTGCAGCACACGCAAAGAAGTGATACTTGCAGCCTCGTCATACCGAATCTGCAAGTCCTCCTTACAGGATTGGCATCTAGGATTGCGGGAGTCTGGAAATTGAGGTCAATAAAATCTCAGAATGAAAGGGAAAATGAGATGCACTGAGAATGAACATCAGTTATTCCTGGAGAAACGAAGGAAGGCCAAAAGGAGTTTGAGGATATTCGGGGATCGAACCCATGGTACACCCATGGAAGGACTGACACCAGGTCAAACCATTTGGGTAGGTAGAATATACCATCTGCGAGGACATAGGTGTGTCCGAGTCTTGAAGGCATGTAAGAAACATCAGAATCGAAGGATCTGCTCTCATGCGCAGAAAACCAGACTGACAAATCAATCCACACTGCATGCCTGGTACCACAAAGGACTGAGACATAATCTGAGTGGCTAGGGGTGCGGCTCGAAAGTGCTGCTGGTGTCATTGCAATCAAAGCAGAGCATTGACGGTGGTGTGCGCGTGAGGCCTTGGCAGAAGCGCATCATATTGAAGTCGTCCGAGTGGGGCTGGCCCAGTGGTGCTCGATGATCATGACCTCTGATGGCTTCGATGAGTCTCTCATCCCAATGCCATTCCACCAGTCTACGCAACACCCTTCAAGCCGCTAGAATGTGTTCACAGAAAATCCCACTGCTCCCAACACCTCCCAAAATTCCAGTGCTGACGGTGCCCGTGTCGTGTACCAAGTAGTCGGATGAAAAGAGAGAGAGTACCGACTTGACACCAGGTCGAGTTGTAGGGTAGGTAACATACCATCTCCGCCAAAAATGCAGCACTGACGACACCTGCATCGGTTGGGATATGGGTAGTAATCATGCAGGGCAAGGGTGCAAGGTGACTCTGGTGATGAGTCTATCAAGTCATTCTGCGCGATGTTTTCATAGGGATCGTGATGCAGGAAGCATTCTGCGTAGTATTGTCGGAAAAGGCCAAATACATTGCAGCAGCCACTCTTCCCTGCGTTGGGGCCGTTCATTGACCCCTTCAGTCTGCCAACTGGGCAACCACCCCTTCCAGCATCTGGCTTGTTCTTTGTACCAGGGGGTCGACCGACAACATGTTTTGAAGCACCGTCACCAGGTGTCTTCAGCAGGATCAGGTTGATCTGTAGGCGTGCTCATGGAGTTTTTACAGGCGTATTCTTGAAGTAGGTGGGTTGGCCCGAAAGACCAGTAACGAATTGAAACCCAGTTAGCTTACGCACACCCTACACCTATAGTTAGAGTGCCGATACATTCCCGTTGCCACCACCAGCATCATCCACAAGCGACCACAAGAGATTGATCTAATGGCATTCTGGAGATCAAGAGATGGTGATGATTTTGAATTGGGTATGTCATTCAAAGTTGGTGATCTCAGTCTGATATCTTGTAGATGGACACGAAGCCCAAGTCATTCTCTTGACTGTCAGACAATGCAAGACCCATGTTAGTAATGAGGGGCATGAAACAAGCTACTCATGCTTTCTGGGATGTGGTCCCCCTCACTATGTACTTGGGAGGCCAGGGGATATATTCATAAACATCACTGAGGGGGCATATGGGATATTCGTGAAGGAAGCCGGTCACTGGGTGGAGTGGATCGGTGTCATAAAGCTCATCAGGGGAGAGAGATGCAGCGGGCTCACCATGCTACTACATCCCCAGAATGCAAGATTGACGGTATGGTGTACAAAGCAGGAGGTTCTCTGGATTGACCACGCGAAGTTAATGGCGGCATGTGGGGCTCTGTTTGCCCAACACCTGTGTCAATCAATCATCACAGCTAGGGAGATGATTGAAGAATTGCCGGCGTTAGTGACTGAAATTGGAGACATGTATAAGATGGAACGGGAATGGCAAAGAGAGTTGGAGCGTGAGTTGGCAAGTGCTTATTGGTACTGTGATTTGCTATCGCCACCTACTGTATGAGGTCTATGTGATTTTTCTGGCCCAAAGGAAGTCAAGAGAGATCTCCATCCATGCCATCTTGATACTTAGATTTCTCGATATGTTGTATCCTCCTCATACGTATTAACCTTCAATGCTAGGGGGTCGTCATCACAACCTGCTCCCATGGCAGGTGTCAGTGTAGTCGTCATCATTGTCATTATAGAGGGGAAAAGGGCGCTGTTGTGGAGGGGTGACTGGACATGGGTGTCTGTGTGTGTTGACGGTGATGTGGCAGTCATTCAAGGTCGGGTGTTTGTTAGGACAACCACTTAACTATCTTCTCAAAGCATAATCCAAAGACTATGTTGAGAACCAAGCATTGTGGGCTCACACATAGATAAGCTTAGAGAGAGAGAGGATGGTGGAGGAAAGCGCCAGTTTATATTGACTTTAGATATCACCACAGTCAAGTGGGAATCCTAAGAGAATAAGACTAGAG
>Ga0307516_10006285_pt1 | contig 13962 bp, 19 predicted proteins | sample 19_EM_MG_FD_203310 | JGI IMG/M metagenome (GOLD analysis project Ga0307516, IMG submission 203310) | Populus trichocarpa ectomycorrhiza microbial communities from riparian zone in the Pacific Northwest, United States - 19_EM | ecosystem: Host-associated > Plants > Roots > Unclassified | place... | reverse complement strand
CACACTTTCCCGCAACGTGTTTTTTACGCGGTTGTTTTTACGCGGGTTGTGTGTATGTACATGCGTACGTAGCCTTACACCGGTTCTGCACCGAGCAGCGCGTAGTGCAACGTTGGCCCTGTTTCCCGAGTTTGACTAAACTTTCCCCACCCTGTCTCGGCCTCCTTTGATCAGCTTGATACACTTCCCACCGCCGTATATAGGATCAATGAAACCAGAGAGGGGGGCATATCAAACTGACGAGCCGCACAGCAATCCCTTCGTATCAGAACACCTCTCGAAAGGGGAGAACAACAGATCCCGGCGGTCCATTGGAACGCATCAGCGTGTGTATTATATACAGCGCGAGGGTGAATAGCCGTGTACAAAGTATCATAACAACTAATATTTCCAACGCGAGAGACGCAAAATGACATCCACCCCTCGAGAGGGAGATAAACACATACTATATGTACAACAAGGTGCGCTCCACAAAAAACGAAAGAGGAGAATATAGACCCTAATATACATCTGTGTTGATAAACTTGAATTTGTACCTAACCTATAGGGAGAGGGAGAGGGGCCGTCGAGGTGGGATGTGTGTGTGTGTACAGAGAGGGTGACAACATGGGGGGTGGGGAGGGAGAAATATATGCGAAGGAGTAGAGTACGTGGGGGGGGGGATGTAGAGTACATGACGCACGACGGTGTGGAAATTTTAACCTCCAAACGGAGGGAGACGACAAGGTAGACAGAAGAACGTTCATAACAAACGGCGACGATGGGGCCAAGAAGGTACAAAGGAAGGCGAGAGAGGCGGTCGAAGAGCGGAGCGGGCAGACCAGGCATGCGACTTATATGAAAGAATAGTGTAAAGGGGGAGGGAGCGATCCCAGAATAAAATACGAGGGAAGCGAGATGGACAGCAAAAGGAACTTAGATATCCTTTCCGTACCTCAAACCATCAAGGTTGACTGGTGTCAACAAGGTCGAATCCCTTGGAAGTCGGTTGCGACCAAGCGAATATTCAGAGTCCTGCGCAGCTTGCGAATGCGCGTGAACGCTCTCCTCGTACGCCCCATAACCACCAGAAGCCGACTGAAGCTGGTACGACGACCTGGGCTCGTCGTACTCTGAACCCGCCGAGGGGCTGTCCCCAGCCGTCCCTCCGGACCCACCGCCGCTCGTTGAGCGGTAGTCAAGGGGATTCAAGATCATTCCGTTGTCCGACGGGAGGCGGTTGATCGGGACGCTGTTGGCAGATGGGACGGGCGGGAGCGTCGTGGCCGGGGCCAAACGCTGGCCAGTTCGGTTTGGTGGCGAATGGGGGGAACCAGTGGACTGGTCGGCGGATGGAGGAGATTGCAGTGGCGGGTAAGTGTAGCCGTGAGTTGTGGTGGTGTACTGGTCCTGCGTGGTGTATTGGGGGTACCCCGTCATCTGTTCGCTCGAGAGCGACGAGTTGTCGTATTGACCGTATACGTCATCGACTACGGCGCTCTCGGAAGGGTAAGCCATCGAGAGGGAGTACCGCCTCTCCTGGCCGTGTTCCATCCAAGACTGTGAACTGACGCCGGATTGGAGGTAGGGGTTTGAGCCACGATAAGATGACGTGATGCCCGGGATGCTCGAATCGGTCATCCTCCGTCTACGATCGGACATGTTGTTTTGCATGGTTGGGGGATAGTAGGCGTTCATTGACTGTGGCGGGTAGTTGCTAGCGTTGGATGGGGATTGACCGGAGGCGCCCATCTGGGGGGAAGTGAAGCTTCCCTCCTTCTTGGCCTTACGCCATTGTTTTCGCAACTCTTTGAATTCTAAATGGGATGAGGATGAGAACCCTCAGGGGTAAAGATAAGATCGAGCGGTGCTCACCTGAAGGTAACCTCCTCGGACCGTGTTTCTGCATCACGACGTGGGCGTTGAGGTGGTTCAAGGTGCCATACGACTTTGTGCAATCGGGCCAGGAACAGTGGTAAAGGCGCTCGATCTCGTCGTACCTCCTCCTCGGCCTCTTCCTAATCGTGGTGCCTGGGAGGGAGACAAAGGCGTAGGTCTTGTTTGGGTTAGAGGGCGAGGAGAGATTTTGGTCCTTACTCAGCGCCTGGGTTGAGATGTCAGGGGAGACGGACGAGTGGGGAGAGAGAGATTGAACGTGAACGGTAGAGTCGACGACCCCTGTGGATCCGGTGGAGGGTCGAGGGCTGTGGTTCGAAGGATCAGAGAAGCCATCGTCGTGACCCTGCTGAGAACGGTAATCGGTGGAGGAGGCGTTGCTGTCTGTCCTGGAGTGGACGGCATACGAGGGGCGAGAGGTGGCGGGGTAATGGAGGGCTGGAGGGGAGTAGGCGGAGGACGCGGCGTAGTTGTAGCGCGAGTCGAGGGAACGATAAGCGGATGGATGGGAACCGCTGAGGAGGGCAGGTTCGGACATCCTGCGATGGTCGATGGCAGAATCCGGGGTGGGGTAGAAGGAGGATGAGTTTCTCTGGTTTGAGGGGTACCTGAGCTGGTTGTGGGGAGCGCTCATGGGTTGGGAGAAGTTTATCGAGTCGTCGGCAGACTGTGGGGAAGAGAGGGGGGAGTTGTCATTGTATAACATATAACGTTTGTCTGGGACGTCGATCAAGGAGGTGGGAATGTCGAGGGCGAGTCTCGGGGTTGCAGACTGTGGCAAGAGACTGAGCATAGCAGACGAAGCGGTGTGCAGGCAGCAAGACAGACCGGAGTGCGCAACAGGATCTGCCTTGAAAGGACGAGAGAAGGATGGACGCACAATCCGTCCGAGTGTGTTATATCATATTTCTTCTCGAGAAATATTATATTTAAATTCAAATATACGGAAAATGCAAATCCCCTCGTCACGCCGTCACATATTATGTAACCCCTCGACCCAATCTGAAACAAATCTCGAGGTCCTCAAGGGTTGGAATTAATATTCCCTTTTACGGAGGACACGTCACATCACGGTCACAACTGTCGTAAGCTTCCCATCCACCGCGGAAGAGAGCGTCGAGGGATGTCGGGTTGTCTCCAAGTCGAGTCTGCGACGGTTGCGGTTCCCATCCCGCGCAGGAGGGGGGGGCCGTGCCCGTCTCGGGGACGGTGGACAAGACGAAACAAGAAAGAGCGAGAGCGACGTCTATTTCTCTCTCTCCCAACTTCTTGCCGCGGAAATGATGGGCTGCGGCAAGAGCGGAGGCATTCCGAACCAAGCCAGCCCGAGTTCCTGGTCGTCGGGCCGCGACCAGACCCACACGTCAATTTGTCTTGATCCCCTGTGTTTTCCCACTCTCCCTCCCACCGAGGAGAGGATAACGGTCGAGAAGCTGGCGTACGAGCAAGGCCTGGGGAGCGGGTTCTAGAACCGGCCTGGCATCTCTTCCTTCCTGTTTTGGCCGTCATGACCGGATGCGGGGGATCTGTTCCGCACCGCCAACGGGCGATCATCCCACTCTCCCTGCTCCCCCTCCCCTTGTTGTTACGGCTCCGGAATTAAACCGGTTATTTTTGCTGCTGTGCGTTCGACGGGGCCGCGGAGAGAGGGGCTTCCCGATTGGCCAGGGGCTCGGATCGCATTTTCGCACAGAGAGAAAACTGAGATTTAGAGAATTGGAGCGACGCAGAATAAGGTTGGAAAGTGAACCTTGTATTCATTTCGACGTTTTCAGGGTCCTCCGGATCCAATCGAACCCTCTCTCGACCATCTGCCTCTTTTTTGATGTCCCCGTCTGAGGCTTCCGCGTTCAAAGAACAAGGCAACGTCCATTTCAAGTCTCTGCGGTTCCAGCTGTGAGTCCGGCCTCTCGCTGCACCCACGGACGGCGACGACGACAGAGCTGCCGACTGCTACGAAGAGGCGAGTGCCCGTTCTTTCTTTTTCTAAGCTCATCACCGTGTTATGCCCCCATTCATTCATTCCATCATCCCCACATCTCCTTCGACTTCAATTGCCTCTATTCCGGCTCTCGGTGAATCATCGCCACCGCTTTTGTATGGTGCTCATCTTCCCAGGCGTCTAGTCGCGACCCGGATAACCCGACATATCCCTCGAATCTCTCTGCCGCTCTCTATGAACTCGGAGATTACCTCCCCACCGTCCACGCCATCCTCCGCGCATTTCATTCCATTGCTAAAGTTGCGGACGCGAACGGTCAGCTCGCTCGGAAGTTGTCTCTCCGGCTCGTCAAGGCCCTTCTCCATGGAAGCAAGATCCCGGGGGACGTGATCGGGCGGCCAGCCCTTTGACGTTCTCGAACGCACCGTCGCCGACGATCCAAATGCGGTCAAGCTCTGGAAATCCTGGAGCGCCATGGGGAAAGAGAGGCCGGACGACGCCTCCAAAGCGAAACAGATCCTGCTCGAGTTGCCGATATGGCACCAGCAACTGTGCGTCTTCTGAGTCTCCCAAGGCGAACCGTGGCTCTGACGCGACTTCCTTCCTCCCCACTTTACCATGCCGTGCCTTTCGATCGGCCCCCGTCGTTTTTGCAAATCGCAGCCTACCGTTCACGGAATACTTTCGCGTGAGTGGCCTCCTCTCTGGGTTATGGCATCAGTAATGTTGGGAGACGGAAGTCGCTACCGCTGCTTTCTTGGTCGATCGCGGTTCCGTCGCGACCCCCATCGGCAGATCATCGACTCTCTTCCAAGGAGGGGGAAGTATCACGTTTTGTACGTGTATGCGCCACCGCTGTCGCGTCTCTGATCGTCGTTGTGGCGTTGCTCGATCGGACGTTTTCTCGCCGGCTCGAGCCCATCGCGCCAACTCGTCAGCCTCGTGTTTGCTCTTTATTACCCCTTCTCTCCCCCGCACGTCTCGTTTGCTGATTCGCCCATCGGCTCGGTCCCGGTGCGGTTTTTTGCTCATCCCTTGTTGTCTCTAATTCCCAAGGGGACGGCGACGATCAACGGTGATCCTTCCCCCTCGTTTTTCTGTTCTTGGTCGCCAGGTTCCCCGAGCGGAGCCTCGCTTCCCTCGAAAATCCATCTTCACTGGTATACCGGCATTTCATCTTCCTGTTTTCTCTACTTTCGCTTCCTCGCTTCTCCCGTCCCACGGTTCCCCATCATCACGTTGTTTTCAATTTCTCACCTCATCGCTGAAAATTACGGAATGACAGATCGGCACGGATGAACTGATTTCCCTCGTCGATGGTTGGGGCCCGGACGACCCAGACGTCCCATTGCATTTCGACGAATGGGAAGTCAGCCAGTTCGACAATCCCATCGGGTTACTCTTGGGTGGCGTGGGTGACGGTGAGTCCTCCCTCTCTTGCTCTCGTTTTCTCTCCATGCCCGTGAGTTCGTGACCGCTGATATGGTCTCGCCTCGCTCTATGTATGTTCCTTGTCACCCCTTTCAATTTGCTTGGGATCTGTTGCCGGTCGTGTGCCTGCTTCATTCAGCAAATGTGACGTGTCGAACGTGGTGCGTTGTCGTCCCCCCACCGATCTATGCCCGCCGACCCCACGGTCCAGCGGCGGTGCATCATGACTGCCGAATTTTGGGGTTCGTGGGACCTGCCGAGTGTCTATCTCCATCAAACGGGACGTAACGTCCGATCTGTCCCATCCACACGTTCAACCTCTGCCGGCGGGAGGGTGCGTGACATACAACTGCGTTCAAAGAGGTGGCAAGATACCTGTGCTCATTGTTGTCTCGCCCCCCCCCCTGATCATATGTCGGATGTTGGAACGTGATCAGCTTTGCTTTGGCGCCCCCTCCATTCCCCAACCCCCTGATCATATACAGTTCCACTTCGTTTTGATCCCTTTGTAATCCCTCAAGTTAGGGGTTCGAGATTGACGGGTGATTGGGTACGATACAATGACCCATGGGATACCGTTCCATCTCCGCTAGCCGGCGCGTTTTGATCTTGATCGGCCCTCCCAGCGTCCGAGCTGAGAAACCTCGCAGCTCAACATATCGACAAGAAACGTGGTGGGTGTCGCGAGTAGGGAAATGGGACTCTTGCCGTGTTACGTTTTGACACTCAATTCCTCTTTGATCCATCTGGCTTTTCCCCTATCTTTGTTCTCCCACTCTTGGTCATGTTTGCGGTGCACGAGCCAGGCCCTGCGTTTGGTGGTTTCGGTCATGGGTCTTTGATGTGGCTGAGTATAGATTTTCGCCCCTGCTCGCCACCTTTGGATATATCTCTGTGATGCACTGCCTCGATCCACAGATGGTGCCTTTGTGTGCCTCAGCTGGTTTCGCCGCCCGAGTCACACACCGTGAGCGGTTGGTAGAACCGACCGAGACTGCGATCGCTGCGATCACCCTCCGAGCTCGGGTTGTTGGTTCTATACTTTTGTATCCGAGACAATTGTTGTTGACGGGACCGCGCGCTGACATGTTATCCTCTGGCTGTGCCCAGGTCGCCACATCCTCTCGACCCTCTTCGGTGCGCATAGGGCGTACGAAAAGCTCTCTCCGGAGAAGCAAGAAAAGGTCAAATTCCATCTCACCACTTTGGATGTTCACCCGACCACGATCGCGAGGAACCTGGTGTTTCACTTCTTACTTGAGCACCTCGTCTTCGCGTTGACGTGGGGAGGGGAGGAAGATGAAGAGGAAGTGGCGGAAATCAAGGCGACCTATATGTATACCTTCATCGGGGTGATCATGCCTCCGTATTGTCACCATCTGTGCGTTCACCCCCGCTGGGACCTTGCACGCAGGGCTAACGAGCATGGTTCAGGTTGATGGTGAAAATCGAAGACATCCGCGAGCGGTTGGTGTCTGACCCCATTGACGTGCCGTCCTGGGTCCATGTCGACCCAGGTTCCATACGGTCCATTGTCGCCGCCTTGGATTACTGGCTGAAGGCAGCCCCAAAGAAGACCGTGAAGGGCGTTCTCAAGTACCACGAGTACAAGAGCCCGGCCGACTTGTTCGACAACGTCATGAGCTTGCCTGGCATCAGCCCGGAATTCAAACAGAGGGCCCAGGAGAATAAAAGCAGGGTGGAACAACAGGTCATAGCCTTCGTCGATAGTTTGTCAGACGAGGATCTCCAGGCAAAAGGTTACTGTCGGCCGGGTGTTCCAATGCCGAAGGTCCGGATTCTCGTCAAGGAGTTTTTGATCGACGACATCTTGACTGAACAAGGCGCGGGCGGGGGGAGAGGGACGGATGCCCTCGAGGAGGAGATGGAATGGTACAAGAAGATGAATTGCTTCTATCCGCCCAAGGAATTGGAAAACAGACATCCGGCGTTCGTTGCGTTGAAGAAGCAGATAATGGAACAAGAAGCCAGAGGGGAACATCCGAATCCTGATAAGCAGCTCGTGTATGCGGTGAGGATCCTTCTTCCCTTCGGTTCATTCTATGAGCCTGGGTCGCGTCACCCGATTTGCTTGAGAATATTCTCCGAATATATTAGGCCGAGAAGGAATACTACGGGACTTGGAAGCCCATCATCACGTTCTTTGTGAGTTTCGTGCTTTCATCTTGCACCAGGACTCGAACGTCGTCGGTCCCGTGGGACGGCGTCTCTGGAATGTATTCTAACGTGATCTTCCCCCTCTCTCTCTCCCTCATGGCGGCGCTTAGGTCCCCACCGATGCGCGTGATTTGGGCGGTTATCCGAAGTTGGATGGGGATTTCTTTGCGCCCAACACGTGCTACGATACGTTCGAACTGTGGAAGGAAGGCCCGACACTAGAACCGCACAGGATATCGTATGGATACGTATCGCAGGTATTCGAAGCTGCCGCCGAAGCCGTTATAGAACTGTCAGGTAGATACGTCGTGAGTTCATTTACCATATCCAATGTGTTTTTTTGGGGAAACTCTAATCACACCGTTCCACCCCCCACGTGTGTGAAACTCCACACTCTCTTCGAAAACGCGCTCTCCCCCTGAATAGGTTCGAGGGCGAGAACGGATTACCGTTGAAGTGATCCGCGGAGAGCTGATCGATGAATTGAGGAAGATGAAGCTCCATAGTTCGGGCGTGCGGAGTGGGAGCAACTCGGAACACCCTCGAGTGCCTTCCCGGCCCGAGGATTTTCCGAACTCATTCGTGAGGATCTGGTTGAGCAATATTCCGTGAGTGGTTCTGCTTCCCGTTTATCGTCTTGAACCTTTGCCCGGTTTTGGTTTTGCCTTGTCTCCTCGGTCTCTCTTGGTCTGGCGGCCCGCCTTCCATTTCTCGGCTGCGGAATTGTTTATTTCAATTCCCGTCGGCCCGCGTCCGTGGCTTTCTCCACCTTTCTTATCATTTTAGGCGTTGGGGGGTCGGGTTTCTCCGGTTGTACATTCTTCCATGCGTACCGAACCGAGAGCCGACCGGTATATTGGGAAGAATGGTTTGTGAGAAGAGGTTCCTCTTCTCGTATTGTTTAATCTCTCCCTCTCTTTTTCCTTCTGTTTCCGTTGTATTGACGGCCCTGTTCGGTACGGGTACAGGGATTACACGCAAGGATTGATAACGACGGTCGTGCACGTTCTTCCCGTGTTGCGCACCGACACCGAGGACGCAGCGATCGCATCCAATTGCTTCTTGAATCCTGGAGCGTTTGTGGACGATGCCCAATTCCTTCATACGTGAGTTATTGTCTTTTTCTCTCTCCACGTTCTCTTTTTGGACGTGTGAGGTTGCCGCTCTTCGGCTGCTTCCGAGTGGTAGTCTGAATTTGAATACTGATCGGTGTCGTCGTTTTGGCTATCTGTGCCGTAGGTACACCCTCTTATCGTCCGCGGACGTGCCGAGGTTCCTTGGATGCCGGATGATTAACGACCAGGCCGTGAGTTATCTCATTTCGGTGGGACATATTGCGCCTGGACCCCCGTTACCAACCAGAGACCTCGCTACGAGGGAGGAATTGATTCAATGGCTTGATCGGCACCTGGTGAACACCTTGAGTCCTGGGATGCCGCACCCCGGTACGGTCCGTGTGAAAGCGCCGAATAACCTAGTGGCGTTTGTCAACCTGCTTGTTCACCTTTGCGATATCGGGTTTCCCGCGCATTGGATCTCGGAATACGTTCAAAACATATTGGCGGACAGGGTTGTCACCGGGGCGATACCTCCTAAAGCGTTGCCGATACCGGTCGGCGACGGTCAAGGAGCGGATCGGAAGCTCGGGTTGGGACCGTGGATCGCGGAGCTAGAAAGCGTTTTGGCATCAGTTCGGAAGGGACTGCCGTTCTTTGTTTCTCTCCCTTCGGGCAACAAGATCGTGGTCGCCTCGGAGTTGGAAGAGATCGGGAAGTTTGAAGTTAAGGTCACGACCTTCCCGGAGCTCCTGCTGATGCAACACATTTTCTGTCCATCCGATCTGGTTGCGAATTTGCTGTTTTGGAAACCCTCGGGTAAGAACTACCGGGAGTTGAAGAAGGAAGGGGAGAAGATTATCAAGGAGGAGGCTGATGGGGTCTTGTCGAGTGGTGGGCAGATGAGTTCGAAGTGGAACGGAAGGTTTTTGGTGTTGACCTCTCAGGAGAGTGTGTCTCAGGATAGGAGTGTGAGTTGGAGGATGGCGAGGAGAAGGGTCGAGAGGATGAGGAGGGAGGGGTGGGTTATGATGGTCATTACTTCTGATTTCAGGATTGCAGGTACGTTTCTTCCCCTCTCCGACTCTCTCGTTCCTTGTTTGGTTGACTATCATTTGGGACTACGTTTAGTGACCATACCCATGCCCGCTTCGGAGTGGTGGGAGGCTCTGGATCAAGTCTGAACCTCACAAAAAAGTGCCCGCGAGACCCTCCCATTGGTCCATGTGGGCCCTCTGTTTCGTCTCTATTCTTCTTCTCTTTCCGTCCATCCCGTTCGATTGCTCGATCCTCGTGTTTCTATACTATAGCTACCTTAGTTTGTGATCGACCTTTTGTGGGACGGTTAGCTGGGAACCCACGAGGTGTATATGCATTCTAACGTGTTAGCGTTGTTGTTTCGTCCGTGTGTGTGCTCTGACATCACGAATCATGGGTCCGTATGGAATATCTAGATGTCGATGGTGTACATTTAGTTTCGGGAGGAGTAACCAAGGATGGGATAGTTTCGGACTCTCTTCCTCCTCCTCCTCCTCCCGTCTTTTGTGTCCGCATTTGGGGTATTTTTTTGTGGAGGCTTATCCTCTCGTAAGGAAAGCTTTCGTTATATATGATCGTGTGCGTGGGCCCGTCGTTGATGAGGGAACTTCTCGGGATGTGAAGGGTGCCTGTTCTTTCCTCGAATTCCGCTCTCGGTCCAAGTTGTCAGCCCGTCGCTCGATTCTCGACATGCCAAGTCGGGCTTTTCACAGAGAGTCAAAAAAGAAAAAAGTCACCAAGTCACGCAATACCGCAATGTGTTGTGTGTGGGTGGTTCTCGTGCTAGTCCTCTTCTGGCGTTCTCAAAGAGGAATTGCTATCTAGATCGCCCTCGACGGGTTTTTCCTCACTTGACCAAAGATGAGTTGGTCGGGAGTCGAGACTTTTTCGACCTCCCGTCCCTCCTCCCCCCCGTTGATTTCAGCACGAAAGGCTTTGGAGGATGCGGGAAGTTCCTGTATCGCAGATTTCAGATTCCTGGTGATCGAGATAAGAGATTTCCCGGCCCAGGACCGCCGCCAGGCACGGGTGGTGATGATGCCCACCATTCCCGCCGTAGGGCGCTTGCTGCATTTTTTGAACTTTGTAAAATCGCTACTGTCCACGTGTCCTTTTTACAGGCCGAGGGAAAATCGTGCGTACGAAATCCCCGTCGGGGTTGGAGCGCAACCCCCTGCAGAAACGGATTATTTGAAGCCGGCGCCGCTTTGCCCTGTGCGGACATTCGTCGGCGGAATCCCCAACTTGGCGACACGCGCGATCGTCGCGATCCATCTCATTACCGTCTCCTCTCCTCTTTGGCGAACGCGCCTTTCAACGCCATCCAGAGCGTGGGTTTGGTCATACTCTTACGCGCGAGTTTCCAGTGGGTCGGCTGCAAAGGTGAACGGACGGAGGCATACAAAACCGAGTGATCAAGAACAAATCGAGAGTATTCAAGGCTGGCGAGCTCAGGGACGACGAAGAAAGCGGGCACCGGAAGGATGCCACGGGGGATTCCCAACGCGAAGAAGGACGAGACCGGGTTGAGGTTCACGTCGTTTCATGTACCGCTTGGGTGGGTCTTTCTCTCGTCAGATTGAGTGGGCTCTCGACCCAACTCCATTTTTTACATCTGACTTTTGGTGTCCCTTCGGTTTGTGGTGTCCGCGCGTTTGGTGCTCTCCCCTTTGTATGCGCCGGCGGACAGGTTGAACCCCAAAAACACGGGCTCGACGTACATCAAGTCGGACGCGAACACCCTTTGGGCGAGGAATGCAGCGCGTCGCGCCAAGGAACCCGCACCGGCCACCGAGGTGTGAGCAAACCTGTGCTCCATTCATGTGAAATCTTATGAAATTTGTCCATACCGGCGGCGTTGATGCGTATACGCTAGGGAAGACGAGGATCGGACGTGGTAGTCATTCATCCGGGGTCTAGGTTCACCAGGATAGGCAGGGCGTGCGATGTCAACCCCGTCACAGTCCCAAGCGTTGTTGCACGGAAGGTGAGAAGTGGCGGGACCGTCCCGAAACCCACGTACGTGAAGGGGATCGAAAGACCTCAGCCTGGGATGGAAAGAAGCAAACCGATCCAAGGTACCGGTGGTGGAGACGAGTATTCCGTCTCGTCACAGTCCAATGATCCCGTGAGTAGCTGTGTTTCGTGTTCCTTTCTTTCATTTCCCCACACCTTCCTTCGTTGGGTGTGAATGGGTGGCGAAATGGTTTGGAGGATTCTCCCATCACCGGGCTATGGCTGATCAACTGCATTACCCCCATCTCTGTGACAGTTCGAGGTCAAAATCGATTCGCTGGTCACAAGTTTCAGAGAGCGAATGAAGTTCTACAAGCTGAGGGTTACGCAGAACGCGGCATCGGTCGCGTCGGCATTCAACGAATCCTTCAAGCCCGAGATAATCCCCGACTCGGTCGATCCTTACGGGGATGATTGGATTACGGAACCAACCGAAGAGGTTCTTGTTGGAGAAAAGGTGTGGCAGTTGTGGCTCCCACCCCTTCGTCTCTTCGCTCTGACAGGTTGTGACATTTCGGCTGATCGCTGGGTTGCCGCCAATACAGGCACTACAATTGGCTGATCCTCATGAAATGGGGTACGTTGTTCGATGGCCATTGTATGGAGGTCACGTCAATGCGCGCGATTACCCATCGCATCAGGTGGTCCTGAGCGATATTGAGGCTATCCTGCGAGACTCTCTCAGCGAGAGCCTTTCGATTGATGAGAAATCATACAACGTGAGTTTTCGTCTGTCCTTTTTCCCATCGGGATGAAAGATGTTGCCGTGACCCCCCCACTCATGGTCTTTGTTGTGTTTTCTCAAGGATTACTCCGCTGTCCTCGTTATTCCCGACTGTTACGAAAGGACGTACGTGAAGGATCTGATTGATATCCTTTTGTTGAAGATGGGATTTAAACAGATATGCGTCCAGCAGGCGAGTCTGGTCCCTTTTCATTAACCACACCTGAAACGTTTCATTTCCTGTTGAGTGATTGAATTAACTCGCAAGCTTTCGGGTTTGTTTAAATAATAGGAATCTTTGGCCACGACCTACGGAGCCGGTATATCAACCGCTTGCGTCGTGAATCTCGGGGCCGCGGTTACGAGTATCGCCTGCGTAGAAGACGGGCTAGTCGTGCCAGACACCAGGTGAGAATACCACTTCTTTGGACCGAAATTACGCTGGTGTTGCGGCTGTCCGACATCAAATGATTCGTCTCTAACCCCTCCCCGTTCTCGACATATTCCGTCTTTACCCAGGATTCTCCTGAATGTCGGGGGAAATGATATCACGGAATTCCTGTACATCTTGTTGGACAGGATAGGTTTCCCGTACCGAGACCTGGAGCTGGCGCGATCGTATGATTGGGCCGTCATGGAGGACCTGAAATCCAGAATCATAACTCTCCTCGAGGTACGTGGATTCCCATCCGCTCTCACCCCGTTCGGAGGGTCTCTGCGAAAGTGGGGGCTCCTTTGATCAGAGACAAAAAATGTTGACTGCGGGTTTCCCTCCCACTGAAGACCGATGTGGCGTTGAATCTGTACGACTTTGTCGTTCGGCGGCCGGGCGCGCCGGCAGAGAAATACGGATTGCGAGCGTACGACGAAGTCATTTTGGCGCCGATGGTAGGTCAATTCTTCCGACCCTCTCTATTTTGACTACACGTCATGTAAAAAAAAGTCACATCAGCTGATGCCTATTCTCATCGCCTTTGTTTACCCGTTCTCTTTTCAATAGGTCATTTTTGAACCACGAATCGTCGACTTCGATACCAAGCTTTCAGGCGTGCACCGGCAGAACTTGGACGTGACGGACGAAATCTCGGATGTCTACCCCACGGACAGATTCGTGAGTTCCTTCCCCCTCTGGTTAGGATCCGAATCGCGAGGTGACGTTGTGCATGACGTTTTCTATTCCTTTCATCCAGACGCAGGCGATGGTGATCTCGACGCAACATCTCGTACCTCCGGAAAGCACGAAATCCAAAGCTTCGACAACAGCACCCGATCCGACTCCACAACCAGGTAAGCAGAGCGGTTTCGGGCACCCTCTCCCTTATCCGCTCAATCTAGACGCGCGAGTGGGAAAAAAGAGACGTTTGGCTGAATTGTGTTTACTTTTGCATCCTCCTTCCTCTACCGTTCTGGTGGCCCTCCCATCAAGGATCTGTCACGAACCCTCCGTCGATTGCAGATGGTGCTGAACAAGGGCCATCAACATCTGCCCCTTCACCTGCATCAGGTGATACGACGAAGGCTGATGAAGACGTGCCTGTGGTAGACGCCGAAGCCGGGGCTGAAGAGACGGTATCCACCACCCCAATGGAGGTCGATAAGGAAAAGGCGGAGGATTCGAAGAACCAGACGCTCGCTCCGTCGAATCAACCGACCCCGCAACAACTGCAACAGCCGGGGCAAGCACAGGGTCCCCCGCAGCAGCA
>Ga0307516_10006284_pt1 | contig 13963 bp, 24 predicted proteins | sample 19_EM_MG_FD_203310 | JGI IMG/M metagenome (GOLD analysis project Ga0307516, IMG submission 203310) | Populus trichocarpa ectomycorrhiza microbial communities from riparian zone in the Pacific Northwest, United States - 19_EM | ecosystem: Host-associated > Plants > Roots > Unclassified | place... | reverse complement strand
TTTTTTTTTTTTTTGAAATCCTGCATGAAACATTTTATCCCAGAGGGATGTACCCTCCTCAGCGGTCGGGGCTTCTCGAGTCTCGTCGTTCAACCGTGCGTCGCGTGTCAATATTCAATACTTCAATCATTGCGCCCGACAGCATGCCCCTCTTCGAGTGGGGAATGCCGGCCCGCTGACCCTCTCTTTGTCGTGGGTCAGGGGCGTTTCCACTTCCGGTCCCTGCCTCGAGGGTGTGGACCAATCGTGAGTATCGATGCCCATCTGTCTTTTGTATATGTAGACCTCGACCCCGCGAACTTTCACACATCACCGGCCCATCCGCGCTCCGTGTTCTGCGCCAACGGGTATCAGTACCGCTCCAATGCTGCGCGCCGCATCACCATCTAAACTTGTACGTGGGCGGACCTCGCGCTCAGCCCAAGCATCCCAGGAACGAACCCGCCCGTCCCGGATAATGCGTATAGTCGAAGTTCAGTGACGATTGTTCGGACATCACGAGTGTAGCCACTCCGAGGGTTCACAGTAACCCTATGCCTCGGGTTGAAGGGTTGAAGGGGATGGCTGTCGGGGTGTATGCGTTGTGCTTTGGGTATCGGGCCCTGAGCGCTCATCATTTCCGATCCCCCTGCAATGGTCTCCCCTCCATTCCCCACCCAGACTCTGCGTCTGGACCTGGAACCCTTAACCCCCGGTAGCGAGAAACTCACTGCCTCCAACATTCCTGATCCCCCCTAAGCATCACGATCTCCAACACATCATCCGCCTCTTTGGCAAGCGCCCACGGCTGGCGAGAGTTCCGCGGATTTCAAACGTTCTCAAAGTGCTGGTGGGTCCCATGAAAATACACCTACCTCGTGGTCCACCCTCTCAATTCCCCTCCGTTGCTGGCCACTGAGCCCACCGCCGGGCACACCGGTTCGTTTCTGCACATGTAACCCCCGGGTGCAGGATGAGGACAAGTGCAGATACCCCGGCAAACTGGTGTCCGGGCGTCCAACCTCGACACTGCATTACACATAGTATGATGTACACGGTTACCAGTCCTTCCCGGACTGCTAAACGCTCAGCGCTCAACGACTATCAAGCCCTCCGGAATGACCCCTAGTTAGTGACCGCCTTCTTTCCGTGCCTCTCGGCGTGCTTGGTGGCTAAAAACTCGTCTATCCGAGCCTTGAGCTCCGGATCTACATAGAGCACGTGGGGGAACGTGAGTTCGAAACCCTCAAACAAAACTGTGGGGTGGTACCCACTAGGTATGACCTCCTCGATCTTTAAAGGAACCCGGTTAAAAGGATCTTTCGCATCCGAAAGCAGATGCGCCTTGATCGTGGCCCTATCAACCACCACACGCGATGATGGTAGAGTTACGGGATCCTTCATCATGGTGTACAGCAGGGCATCTGCGGGCCATCAGGCGTCCGTCACGCGTGGAATCACTTCTGTAGACGCATAAGATAGACGAACCTAAGAACTCTTCAGGGACCTCTCCAAAATCTTCCTCGAGAGTCGTCTTGAGGTCTTCAACCTTCTGGGCGAACGCCAAAAGTTTCGAAATCTCATCGTCCGTCTTCAACGCCCTCCTATTCAAAATCTCCGCCGTCCAATCGAACAGCTCCTTCTTGTAGCTCCTCCCATCCTCCGCTACCGCTCTCACGAACTCTTCTTCATCGCTCAAGTTCAAGAAAACTTGAACGATATCGCTCAGAAGCGCTCTGGGATCGAACTTGTACTTCTCGGGGTTCTTGACCTTGAGATCCTGGCATTTGGGTCCAGTCAGGGCATCCAGGTTATAATCCAACATTGCACCCAGCTTTCCGACGATCTCGGGCATCATGAACGGGGTCTTTGTCTCCGCCGTGAACACCTTCAACAAATCGACCGTCGATCGTCCAAGGGTGATGTACCCAGAGGCGTGGAGCCCCAAAGACCGCAGCGTGCCCTCCCGTTCGCGTCTGTACTGAAGTGGTTTGGATGCCCATTCTTCCGCATTTCCCATTTCGGTTTCGATGTTATGGATTTGGGTGAGGTCGTTCAGCGATTCGTCCATAAGGTATGTGACATCGTTGATCATCAAGTTGACGAATCGCACGAAATTGTCCACACGCCTATCCCATCATCACCATCAACCTAGCATCCCCGAATGTTCGAATGCTACACTCACTTGGCTTCGTTACCGAGTGCCGCTCGATGAGCAGGGTTGTTCCAAATGACCTTGAAGATATACGAGATATTCCTTCGGGCACCTACGCCACACCAGTAAAGTAAGGGGGTGACAAACCAGGTCGATGACCGACTACGCACTGAATTTGTCATAGAACTGGGAACTAGCTCCAGTTCGCTCGACCTCTAAACCGCAGCACATGTCAAGTCGCTATGCCGGAACGCGTGAACCCGATTTATCACCACGCACCAACGTAGAAACTCATCAAGGTGCTCATCAAATGCTTGAGAGCCAACGGGTGACTGTTCAAGACGCCATCCAGCACACCTGTACGCTCATTCGGATATCCAAGGATCCCGGTAAATAACATCTATGGATACTCTCAGTATCCTATAACACGTAACGGCGGAGCACGAAAGGGTTACCTCAACAAGCTTCGACTTCAAGAACGGATTCTTGATGTACCACGTTGAGGTGAGGAAAGTGAGGACGAATGTCACGAGCCCATTTTTCGCAGAGAAATCGAGGGAGTTGGGTGAGTACCTGGAACCATTTTCCCGGTGAGAATACGTTCATTCCGCAGCCCGAGATATGGGTCACCGGAGGATGAACAGCAGATAATCAACGACATCTTCCAACACGAACTCGGGTAATACCCTGAAACGAATTTGCACATCCTGTGGCAAAGGGAGTCTTCCAGTACCCAGCGATTAACCGTGACGAACAAAACCCGAGAGCGGGCCTAAGCACACTCACTTGACAAGTGGGTTCGGGTGCTTCATTTCTGGATCCACGAGCCTCACGACCCATGCCGAGACGAAGGTCGCGAACACCATTGATCGGGACACATGGTCCGGATCTAAAAGCTGGACCGTAAAGGAGAACGACTTTGACCTGACCTTCGCGAGTTCAAGCTTGGCCTGGCCCACGAATGCATTGGGGAGGAGTGCGCCTTGCTGATTGAGAACATCTCCCAACAGATCGATGTGCCTCTGGAGCTCGTCTGCGTGCTTCGCGAAACGTTCCAGCTCTTGAATCGTCCTCTGGTAGCCGAAGTGGAACATTGCGAGAGATAGATAGAAGATCTCCGAGATGAAGTTAGGCGGAGCTGTCGGGGGAAAGGGGTAAGCAGGCAGCCTTCACATCGATCTACGTTAGATTCGCCGACCAGCGTCTTTGCCATTTTCTGCCTGCCATGCTGTAACTTCCTCGCTCGTGGCGTTGACCCTCGTCTCGTTCCTCACATCGAGCCTCGTCGAATGAGCGAGGTAAAGCGGGTCGACCCGGTCAATCTAGTGGGGGATGTGTTAACCACACTACGAAATCGTCATCGGGGTCCCCCCACCTTCACATAATTCACGCCCATGAATGGTTCGGCAAACCGACACAGGACGGTCTGAAGGTTCACCATGAAGCTGTCGGTCGCAACAGTGCCTGCAGCGACGTGCGACCCCGCCCGTTTGACGTTCAAGCTGATAACCCGTGCGAAATACTGCAAGACAGCCTCCCTCGATTCGGGACTTGCCCTAACCAATTTGTCGAAGATCCGGAAAAGCGAATTCTACACCACAAGGGTTATTCCCGGCAAGGACAATGGTGCTGGGGACCTACTTGCAAACTCCTCAACGTTCCTCTTAGGCTGTCAATAGAATTCTCCAGGTCCACGCGGCTCTTCTTATCCAAGTTCCCAAAGTGTGTTTCCGGAATTGTCGGCCACTCGTGCCCAAACACATTCAACCTGCACAGAGGGCCCATCAAACTCACCCTCTCAATGCTCGCCGCAGTAGCATTTTTCGGGTTCCATTCGTCCAACTGCGTGATCATAGCCGCAATGGGTTTGACCGACACCAGGGCCTCGAGACCGGCGATGACCTGCCGCCAGCCGGAATCTACTCCAGCCAAGCCCTCTCGACGGAACAGACTTTCGTGGAAAAGGAGGGCACGAACGGCTGGTCCGAGGATACCACTGAGCTTATTATCAGATTCGAAGTGCTTGGCGATGTCCTGGAGGAATGGAACGACTTCCGGCGGGGAGAGTTGATTAGGTAGGGGTGAGGGTGTGGAGAGGAATGGCTCCAAGGGTGAGCAGAGCGATAGGAGGGGAGCAACAAGTTCTGCGGGTGCGACCGTACGCCTAAGGCATTCTGTTAGTGGAGAAAAAAACAGTAGCAAGGACCCACCCACTTCGAATGTTTTGGGAACTTTTTCGGTTCTTGTAGTGTCAGTCCCGTGTAACTGATCACAAGTTCCCGAAGCTTGTCCAAGAGATTCACAGCTTGCTGAGTATCGGCTGGGGGGCATCCCTAAGCGAGGTTTAGCCCTTAGACTGTTAAGATCTACGGGTCCGTCGCTCACCTTCTTTAATAGGTCCGACCTGACCTTGTTACCTCGCTTCCAGCATCCCACGAGGTATTCGAAGATTGTCTGTTCGGCGGGCAACGAAGCGATAACGGACAGATACTCGAAATCGTCCCTGCGAACACTCAGCATTGCGACAAGCGAAGGTAGTCAAATACGTACGGCACCGCTTGGGGGTCGATTTCGAGCCGTGCGGTCAACAACCTTCCGGCTAGATCTGACGTTAACCGGAACGGTTTCTGGATTGCTGCAAGTTTAGGGCGGGGGAGTTTGAAATTTAGCATCCGTCGCGTGACTGCAGGAGGTTAGGGACTGGATGCAACACGTACTTGGGTCTTCAGATTCCAACTCCGATACTAGACCCTTGAGCCACACGATCTCCCATTCGCTCCCCACTGCGACCTCTTTCTGCAATCAACAGGTTAACGTGAATCCACCCCAACAAAGACGACCAAACGCGTACGTCCAGGGTGACGTTAAAGATATGACCAATAGTCTCATGTTCCCAAGCGGGCAGATCGAGACGTATGGGGGGGACTGGTTCCCGTTTCTTCGTAATCTGAGGTTGAACCTGCCGCGTAGAAGGTTGGGTGGTCTTAGGGGCTGGAGTAGGGATGGGCGTTGGCTTTGGAGGGGCGACCTCGTGTGGTGGTACAGCTGGCTTAGAAGAGCCGGGGTTGTTTGTGTTGGCTGCGACTGAATCCGACCCCGTCGGACGTGGGACTGCCGGCGGACGAGTTTCCAGGATGACCGCAGCATCGGCCTCGCTCCTGGCTTTGCCCCGCCCTCGCCGACCCCTCAGTGGTAGACAGAGAAAACCGAGGAAGCCCATGCCGTCGTTAGGTTGGCATTGGTCGTGGTACAATGGACGGTTTGGCTCGTGGCAATCCTTCAAATGCAGACCAGCGCTTGATTAGCGCGGGTACAATCCGTCACCGCGTCACCTCGCATACGTCAAAGGGGTCCAACTAGTGCCTTTTTGCGCACGTGAATTCTGTATCCAAAAATACACAAATAAGCCAAGATAGAGAGGGTTACAGGTAAGGTTACGATAACACACTCGCCTAGTGGATCTGAGGATGTCGGGAGCGACGGGGCGTGTCTCGGACGCATTGGGAGGAATTCTGCTAAGGTGGACGGTCGGCTGGAGGAGTTTGGTGGATACCACCAAGGGTCTAGAAGAACGCTGGGAATTACATATACGGTGGAGGTGGTCAGAGAGTTCATTTGGCGAGCGTCCTTCTCAACAGCCGCCGATCGTAGGGGGGCTCCGATCAATTTCAAAGTGACCGCAAGCGTCGAGAGTGTCCAAAATGACTGTAAGCGCACTTCTGCACACTCACAAAAACCAGGTCTCTACTCCCAGGAGGTGAAGAGCCTCACGATAAACTCCAGAATTTGGTGGGGGGAATTATTGGAAACAACCCGCAGCTCGGAAGTGACCGTATTTGCTTTTTCCTGATGCGCCCGCTCGAGCGATTGATACGGATAATATATAGGGACCAGTGCATACAGCGACTGCTGATCTTGAGTTTGACAGGACCCCTCTACGCCACGATGAAACCCCTATGTAAAGCAGTGCCGGCACCCTTCCACGGTGAACGATGGTCAACCCATCCTGTGACCTGGCGGGGTGGGGACCAAAGAACGTAGTCGGGGAATGGGGACGCAGAACTCATGGGTTCAAGATTGCGAAGTAGTGGAGAGGGACCAGAGGAAACAGGCAAAACCAATTACATTGCTCGTGACGTAGCAGCCGCAGTTTGATAACGCAGAAGAGACCCTGACGGGTCCAGCAGCGGGGACGTTCAGCGCTAACCAAATGTGCGGCCTTGCACCCGACACGCCGAGACTGCAGGGTGCTATCGGTATTGCGCGACACCCCCACTACACGATCGTCAGAATGATATACGTGGTCCGCTTGAGGAGACTAATATGATCCACCCCCACGGTCGCCCTCTTTGTGCGGTTCGCCGGGCCTATTGGACGCTCGGGCACATCTCTGACCTCCAGATGAACGAAAACGAAACCTGGGATCAGCGTGAACGCCCTCGCATGCTGGTGTTGGGCGTCCAGCCTCGACACTGTATTATACAAGGCACATCGTGCGATGGTCGCTCGCCCCCTCCACATCGATAATCATCAACTCTCTAAAATACCCCTAGTTAGTGTCCATAGTGTCAATCTTCTGTCCACACCTCTCGGCGTGCCTTGCGGCCAGGAACTCGTCTATCCGAGCCTTAAGTTCCACATCTGCGCAGCGAAGTGGAATGTAAGTTCGAAACCCTCAACCGAAGCTACGGGACGGCACGCACTCGGTATGACCTCCTCGATCTTTAATGGGACCCGGTTAAATGGATCCTTCGAATCCGAAAGCAGATGCGACTTGATCGTGGCCCTATCCACCACTGCGCGCGACGACGGCAAGGTGACGGGATCCTTCATGATCGTGTACAGCAGGCCGTCTGCAGACCATCCGGCGTTCGTCAGGCACAATATCACCCTTGTAGGCGCGAGATGGACGTACCTAAGAATTCGTCAGGGACCTCTCCCAAGTCTTCCTCCTCGAGCGTTGCCTTGAGGCTCTCAACCTTCTGGACGAACGCCAGCAGCTTCGCAATCTCGTCGTCGGTCTTCAGCGCCCTCTTCTTCAGGATCTCCACCGTTCCATCAAACAGCTCCTTCTTGTAACTCCTCCCATCCTCCGCTACCGCCCTGACGAACTCTTCTTCATTACTCAAGTTCAAGAAAACTTGAACGATGTCGCTCAGGAGCGCTCGAGGATCGAACTTGTACTTCTCGGGGTTCTTAACTTTGAGATCCTGGCACTTGGGCCCAGCCAGGGCTTCCAGGTTGTAATCCAACATCGCACCCAGTTTTCCGACAATCTCGGGCATCATGAACGGGCTTTTGGTCTCCGCCGTGAACACCTTCAACAGATCGACCGTCGACCGTCCAAGGGTGATGTACCCAGAGGCATGACGTTCCAAAGACCGCAGCGTGCCCTCGCGTTCGCGTCTGTACTGAGGGGATTTAGACGACCACTCTTCCGCATTCTCCATCTCGGTCTCGATGTTGTGGATTTGGGTGAGCTCATTCAACGATTCGTCCATGAGATATGTGACATCGTTGATCATCAAGTTGACGAATCGCACGAAATTGTCCACACGCCTATCCCACCATCATCGTCAACTCATCGTCCTCGGATGTCAGGATGTTGCACTCACTTGGCTTCGTTATCCAGAGCCTCCCGATGTGCGGGGTTGTTCCAAATGACCTTGAAGATGTACGCGATATTTCTTCGAGCATCTACATAACCCAGTTAGAAGGTGACAAACCAGATCATTAATTGTGGACGAACTGAATTTGTCGTAGAACTGGGAACTGGCTCCTGTCTGCTCAACCTCTAAGCCACGACGCACGTCAGGTAGGAGCGTATGGGCCGAGCTCGTCACCACGTACCGACATAGAAACTCATCAAGGAGCTCATCAAATGCCTGAGGGCCATCGGGTGGCTGTTCAAGGTGTTACCCAGTACACCCGTGCGTTCATTGCCATATCCAAGGATCCCAAAGAATAACATCTACGCGTTATATTGGCCTCAGATAACACGTAAGAGTGGAGCGCAAGAAGGGTACCTCGACAAGCTTCGACTTCAAGAACGGATTCTTGATGTACCATGTTGAGGTAAGGAAGGTGAGAGCGAATATCACGAGTTCGTTTTTCCCAGAGAGTTCGAGGGAATTTGGTGAGTGCCTAAAGCCAATTGCCCAGTCAGGATGTGTGTTCATTCCCGAAGAAAGGCCCAGTTACCGGACGATGAACAGCAGATAGTCGATGACATCCTCCAACACGAACTCCGGTAATACCCTGAAGCGAATTGGTACATCCTGTGGCAAAGGGAGACTTCCAGCGCCAAAAACGATTCATAACGGACAAAATCAGCGGACGGACCCAAGGCGCACTCACTCAACAAGCGGGTTCGGGTGCTTCTTTTTCGGATCCACGAACCTCACGACCCACGTCGAGACAAACGTCGCGAACGCCATCGATCGGAATACATGCTCTGGATCTAAAAGCTGAACAGTAAAGGAGTACGACGTCGACTTGACCTTCGCAAGCTCATGCTTGGCCTGGTTCACGACCACTTCGGTACGTTGTTGGAATGGCGTGCCTTGCCAATTGATGTCGTTCTCCAACCGGTCGATGTGTCTCTGGAGCTCGTCCGAGTGTTTTGCAAAATCGTCCATCTCTTGAATCGTCCTCTGGTAGCCGAAGTGGAACATTGCGAGGGAAAGGTAGAAGATGTCCGAGATGAAGTTCGGCGGAGCTATCAAGGGGGAGGGGTGAGCAGGCAGCGATCTCACCAGCCCATGTTATTTTTGCCTACCAGCGTCTTTGCCATTCTCTGTCTGCCATGTCGTAACGTCCTCACTCGTGGCCTTGATCCGCGTCTCGTCTTTCATATCGAGTCTCGTCGAATGAGCGAAGTAGAGCGGGTCAATCCGATCAATCTAGAGGGAGGTATGTCAACCACATGACGAAGGTAATCAAGATACCCCCAAACCTTGGTGTAGTTCGCATCCATGAACGGTTCAGCCAGCCGGTACAGGACAGTCTGAAGGTTCACCATGAAGCTGTCTGTCGCAATGGTGTCTTCGCCGACTTGCAACCCCGCTCGTTTGACGTTCAAGTTGATGACCCGTGCGAAATACTGCAAGACAGCCTCCCTCGACTCGGGACTCGCCCTGACCAAAGTGTTAAAGACCTGGAACAGCGAATTCTGCACCCTGGGGGTTAGCCCCGGCAAAAACAACCCGCGCACATCCTGCTGGGGACTCACCTGTAAACTCTTCAACGTTCCTCTCAGGCTGGCAGTCGAACTCTCTACGTCCGCGCGGCTTCTCTTATCCAAATCCCCAAAGTATGTTTCTGGAATGGTCGGCCACTCGTGCCCAAACACGTTCAACCTGCACAAAGGGCCCATCAAGCTCACCCTCTCAATGTTCGCCGCAGTAGCATTTTTCGGGTTCCATTCGTCTAACCGTGTGATCATGATCGCGATGGGTTTAATTGACACCAGGGCCTCGAGACCGGCGATGACCCGCCTCCAACCAGAATCGGATCCGGCCAAGCCTTCTCGACGGGATAGACTCTCGTGGAAAAGGAGGGCATGAACGACGGGACCAAGGACATCATCGAGTTCGTTGTCGGGTTCGAAGCGCTTGACAATGTCTTGGAGGAACGGTTCGACATCTGTCGGAGAGAGTTGGTTAGGGGAGGATGTGGGTGTAGAGAGCAGTGGTCCCGAAAGCGAGGAAAGTGACAGGAGAGGGGCAACGAGTTCTGCGGGCCCGACCTCACGACTAAGGCTTTCCGTTAGCTACCAAAAAGAGACAGTGAAGAACAACCCACTTCGATGGTTGGGGGAACATTTCCGGTTCTTGTAATGTCAGTCCTGTGTAACTGATCACGAGTTCCCGCAGTTTGTCCAAGAGATTCACGGCTCGTTGAGTCTCAGCTGGGGGGAATCCCTAGGCGACATCAAGCTTTCTGACCATTAAGATCTATGTGCTGACGCCTACCCTCTTTAGCAACTCCGACCTAATCTTGTTACCTCGCTTCCAGCAGCCCACGAGGTACTCAAAGATGGTCTGTTCGGCGGGCAACGAAGCAAGAACGGACAGATACTCGAGATCGTCCCTGCATACACTCAGCATTGCAACGAGTGAAGGGGATCCAGCACGTACGACATTCCTTGGGAGTCGATTTCGAGCCGTGCGATCAACAGCCTGTCGGCAAGATCTGCCGTCAGCCGGAACGGTTTCTGGATCGCTGTAAGTGATCAAGACGAGCGCGTTTGAAAGTTAGCATCCATCGCCCGACTGCAGGAGGTCAGAAGTTGTATGCAATGCGCACCTGGATCCTCGGATTCCAACTCCGTTGCCAGACCCTTAAGCCATACGATCTCCCATACGCTCCCCTCCGCGATCTCTTTCTGTAATCAACAGGTTAACGCGGAATCATATCAACAAAGACGACCAACACGTACGTCCAGGGTGACGTTAAAGATATGTCCAATAGTCTCATGCTCCCAAGCGGGCAGATCTAGATGTGCGAGAGTGGCGGGTGCCCGTTTCTTCGCGGGCGGGGGCTGAATCGGTTGTACCGGCGGTTGGGTGGTCTTGGGGGTTGGAGCAGGGATTGGTTTTGGCTTTGGAGGCACAACCTGTCTTGGTGGCGTGGCTGACTTAGAAGAGCCGGGGTTATTCGTGTTGGCGGCGTTCTGGAGCTTCGCCAGCCGCTTCAGCCGAATCTATCCAAGCCCTTTGAATATTTTTCACGAAATTCGTTGTGGATTGTTTACCCTGTCGGCATCGTCTTGGGGGGTTGGGCCCAGCTGGTTTGGATTCGGATCGGAGCTCATGGTGGTCGTCGAGATTATCGGCGTGCGGCCTTTGGAGGAGAGGGGATCCCAGGGCGTCTACCCACCAGACGCGGTCACGTCCACAACCCGTCCCCCCCCCAATGCTCCTCCCCTCCACCTCGACGACCTTCCTGCTGAATGCGGTGGCAGGTTTCCGTTCCAGCTCACGGTCGTTCGCGACCTCGTCCGCGCTTTGGTATCCCAAGCTGAAATCACATTCCGGGACAAAGAAGAGGTGGAGAAGTCTCCCGAACGGACTTTTCAAACGCGTGAGTTTCTGTCTCCTTGCTTTGCCGCTGCTACCCCAAACCCTGAACGCGAATTCCAGGGAAAGGCGGGCCACAGTCATTTGAACACCAGCAAATCGCCAGCACGCAAGAACAGGCTATCTCAGACAGCTTACTCGGAGGGAAGGCAGACGGTCAACCTCAAGAAGTTGTTACCTTATGGTTAAGGTTCTTACCTCATATCCCCTTTCTTTTACTGTCTCCACTGACACCCGCCCAGTAGACTATGCCGTATTCACAGTAAACTCCCCAATAATAGCTAATCCAATGCCCCCATCGCTTTTTGCTCAATCCCGTTTGGGTTCCCGACCGCCAGGGCACTTCACCTCTTGTCAACGGGTTCCATTGCCTAACTCGCTGCGCACCACGGCAGCCACCATTCCCACGCCAGAACTCCCCTCTATCCAAACCTACCATGTCTTTCGAGGTACTCCTCATCGCAACTGGTGGCATTCTCACGAACTTCTCCACGTTCCGCGGCTCTTCCAAAACCATACCAGCCCGGCATGTGAAGTCCCTTGCCCACGACCTTTGTCTTGTCGCCAGCGGTATCCGGTAACTCCCTAGACTCCTCATCCGTTGTTTTCGCCTGAGCTCCAGCCTCGAACACAGCGCGGGTTTTCTCTTGGATACCTTTACACCATCTGACCCTGGAGAGATGTTCTTTTCCGTCCTGCGAGCGCTGAGCAAAGTCAGTCCCATCCACCTCGTTGTTCTCATGCTCAAACTGACAAAATACCCAGGCCCTCCCTGAATTTAGATGCGTAGTTCATATTCACGACCAAACCTCGAATCAGACCTTCTTCGTCAACACTACTCTCCTTCGCAAGAGTTGTGAGGACGCATATATTCTTAGGGAGGGAGAGGTCGAGGAGGATATGCGATTCACGAGTGATGGTTGGATTGATTGGATCGGCCTAGAGAACCCGCCTATGCTGGTATGTGTTGACACGTCACTGCGTATGAATGAGACTTAGGTCCCTTCTACCAGATGACACGACAACCTCGACTTCGACAAATATGGGACCACGTCATCGGAAACATTACCTTGAACCCATCCATTGTCGCCATTCAAATCCCCTCCGACCTCACCTCCGGACAAGAGCACCTCCTTGTCCCCCTTGCCGCCCTCCTCCTAGAGTATCCGGTTGGATACGTTCCCCTAGACGCAAGCCACACCGCGTTCTTGAGCAATGTCCCCTTGGATGTGTACGAATGCGCCTTGGAAGACTCCGGGGAGGAGCACACGTTGCTTAAATTCTCCTCTCCACAATGTGTGGGCCAATCCGTTGCAAGACTTGCGCCGGGTGAGATACTCGGGAGACTTGGGGATCGATTCCAACCCAGGCTGGAGGCGGTTGACTATTCCGGGAGGTTGGAAGTTCGACACACACAAGAAATACTTCCTCGTGTTGGTCTCTGACTCACGCGACCAATTGTCCGTCAGGTTCTCGTACATCATCCGCTACCCGGTGCGTCCAGAACTACAAATGAGGAACCGTGGACTCATCCAAAGCATTACTTTCAGCCCTACCCTCCTCTAGTGTGGTCTTCCTACCATCGATAACGCCTCCCCCAAAGAACTTGCGGATGTCGCTTTGAGCTGGATCGTGGGCGCCACTACCGACGCCCTTCTGGCGTTTCTGGAGAGGGGTATCCATACATTAACCGACACGCGCGCGGCGGAACGAAGGGGAATAAGAACATACCAAACCATTGAGGTGACTATGACGGTTCACATCCGTCACCCTAACCACGAGCGCTGGCAGGCCGTTCTCGTCGACCACAGTTTCGCCGACATCCTGCGTGGCCCATTGCCGGTCAATATTATTCGTCAACATCAATGGGTCCTGTCAGAAGAACACTCACCGCAAGGTCCGCTGTCGCCCTCGTCCAGGCGGTATTCATCAATCCCGCGTATTGCCTATCCGGGACTTCCTGACCCTTGGACCTCCTCTCATAATCTAGCCCAACCAAGGCAGAAACCAACTCGCTGATGCACAAACCATGGCTGACCAAAGCGATATGAACATTCTCCTTCTTTTCCTTCACGGCATCCCTAATAATGGGAACCACAAGTTCCTTGATCCCCCGCCTGGCGCGATCCATCAGGTCATCGAGACTCTCTCCTTCGGGGTATTTTGCTTGTCGTCCATCAAGGACGGGGAATATACCTTTCGCCCAGTGCTCCTCATCCGTAAGCCCAGGCTCACGCTGGAAACTCCACTTATTTCCTTCCGCGATACCGAAGTGCTGTTCCTTGAGAACCGGGGAAGGAACCAGCCCCGGGCGGGTCGATTCTGGTTGGGCTGACTGGATAGCTTGGGCAGTTGTATATGCGCGGAGGAGTGGGGAAGCGATGATATGGGAGAACGGTGTTATGGATAATGATTCCCCGACAGCTCTGGCTTGCTGTTTGTCGAGTAGATTAGCGAATTGTGGGCCTCGATAACAACTTCCGGAATGGTTATAGCATGCGTACGTTCATTCCTGATCGTATTGGATGCCGGATTTATCGCAAGAATCAACGTCGATCGTGACGATGCGTGTCAGTTGGAGGTACTTTTTACCAACTGAAATTTGGACAGTACCGTGGTTTGAGAGCGGGGAATCCTTCCATCCAGCCCAGACGTCTTTCTGATTCGCCGGAAGTACGGGTTAGGTACCAGTCGAAACCGGTGGCATCTCACGCACAAGGTTATCCACAGATTCGCCATGCCGAACCTG
>Ga0307516_10006283_pt1 | contig 13965 bp, 11 predicted proteins | sample 19_EM_MG_FD_203310 | JGI IMG/M metagenome (GOLD analysis project Ga0307516, IMG submission 203310) | Populus trichocarpa ectomycorrhiza microbial communities from riparian zone in the Pacific Northwest, United States - 19_EM | ecosystem: Host-associated > Plants > Roots > Unclassified | place... | reverse complement strand
TGGCTGACAAACCACGCGTTAAGCGGTTGAAGTAGTTTTTCTCTCATCTTCCTGTTCTTTCTTTGGAGGATGCACTCTTTCTCCTATGTCCGTGGTTTCCCCCTCGAAGGGTTTTTTACACGGTTACAAGTTTTATCGAGGCATCCGAGGATTCTGTTTCTCTCGTTCTCTCCTGTGTTCCTTTGCATCTTCTGTACGAGGGGAAGTGTCAGAATAAGGTGGCGTCCGGAGATGAGGCGTCCAGAGATGAGGCGTCCGGAGATGAGGAGGCGTCCGGAGATGAGGAGGCATCCAGAGATGAGGAGGCGTCCGGACATGACTGAGTCCCCGAGCACCGCCTCGGGGGGGCAGTCTTCCGTCCTTTGTCCTGACGGCCTTCCTGTATATATAGAGATCTTGTGCCCGCATAATACTAAAAAATATAATCTTCACGTTTATCGATCCATATATTCCAACAAAATAGACTCCGAATTTTCTTCTAGATACGCGGGCCATTGTTCTTTTTCGGGAGACGGTTGGGGTGGAGAATAGGATATGTAGATATCTTGAACTGCAGTCTCGCAAAGCTTGCAGTCAAAGTTCTTGGTTGATCCCTGAAGCTATCCTCGACATACTCATGACCTACCTACCTCTAAGCTGGGCGAAAGTTCGCCCCGACGCCCAGTGCTGGTGGTGCAAGTGCCCCTCGCAAACGAGAGACCACCTCTTCAAGGTGTGTCCGGAGTGGAAAGTGCAGCAGAAGACTCTGTTGGCGGAGGTGCTGAAGGAGACCAAAAGGTGGAAGAGCAGGTGGATGGTCCGGGACCTGCTGGCCGATGGGAGATGTGTGCGGGCAGTGCTGGACTTCCTCTCCTCTACGGACGTGGGAAGGCTGGCGCCACCGCTGGAAGAGGAAGGCGACGCCGGAAGTGAGGCATCCGAGTGGGAGCTCCGGGAGCGCCGGGAGCGGGAAGAGGAGCGGGAGGAAGAGGCGGAGACGCTCGGCGCTGTGGAGGAGGGCGGGGAGGAACTCCCACTGTTCCTCCCCACCCCCTCATTCATGGCATCGGCGGGCGAGGAGTAGGGGACGAATCGCGCATTTTGTTTGTTCTCTCCTGTTTGTTTCTTTGGACGCGTCTACTTTCTCTTGGGACAGGCCTGGGCGGAGGGCAAAGGGGGAGCTTGCAACGAGCCGCCACCGCGCGGACTGTGGACAGGAAAACTGGGCAAAAATGTACGCCGCCATGACCTACATAGGTCGAATGCGAGTACAGTATGATTAAACAAAAAAACCTACCTCTAGGCTGCCAGATTCCACGCAGTCCGGGTTTTCCATGCTGTGTGCCGGGTATATATGATGTAGATATGACGACAAGCGAGGGGATGTCTCATGCTAGTCTAGACGCTGTCTCATGCGATCGGGAACATGGTACTGTATCTAAGCTTGTTCAGACTACAGCGAACGTGACGGAGCACGCGTCGAGACGACATCCATGGTTGGAGTGGGACGGAAGATGCCGGCGCTAAGCAGGATGCGGCCAATTCACCACGTTCGCCAGGAACTTCTATCGACGGTTTCCACTCTGCGCCACCACCTTCTGCCGAGCGGTGGAAGAGCCAGACACCCGCGGGGTGGAATGGCTGAACTACTCGGACCGGACGAGGTACGCCCCATGTCACTCCCATGATCCCCCGCAAACCTCGGGCGGAAGATTTCGGAGAAAAAGTGGGTGGAAGCGCGGCGATGGGCTGGAGGCCGGACCTCCAAGAAGAAATACAAAATGCCGGAAAGCACAAGCCGGACAGCGCAGTCGCTGAGAGCACCAAGAGGCTCGCCTCAAGGCACTACCAGCTGAAGACAGGACACGTCCGCACCGGACAGTACCTGCACTGGGCTAAGGCTCGCCCCACCGCCCAATGCTGGTGGCGTCAGTGCCCCTCGCGAGCGGGAGACCACCTCTTCGAGGTGTGTCCGGAATCGAACATGCAACAGAAGATTCTGTGGGCGGAAGTGCAGAAGGAGACCGGGAGGTGGAAGAGCCGGTGGACAATTCGGGATCTACTTGCCGGTGGGAGGTGGAGGCAGGCGGTGCTGGATTTCCTCTCGTCTACGGACGTGGGGAGGCTAGTGCCACCTCTGGAAGAGAGCGACGCCGCAAGTGAGGTGTCAGAGGGGGAGTTCCGGGAGCGCCGGGAGCGGGAAGAGGAGTGGGAGGCGGAGGCGCCGGGTGCAATGGACGAGATGGGCGCCGGGGAGGAGCTTCCGCTGTTCCTTCCCACACCCTCGTTCATGGCATCGGCAGGCAAGGACTGAGGGCGGGTTGCGCTTTCCTTTTGCTCTTTCCCTTGTTGTTCCCTTGTAAATTTCCTTGGGGCGCATCTACTCTTTCGTGGGACGCCTGAGCGGAGGGCAAAGGGGAGCTTGCAACGTGCCGCCACCGCGCGGACTGCGTACAGGAAAACTGGGCAAAATGTACGCCGCCATGATCTATATAGGTCGCATGCGAGTACGAATAAACCCCCCCCCCCCCCCAACTTCTGCCGAGCGGCACACTCCACCCACCCGCTCGACGTCCGCAGAACCTGCGCGCGACGCTGGCAGCCCCCAGAGAGCTCGCCGTCGGGGCCCCCGCTTCTTACCCCCCACTACCTCGTTTATCTACGCCGGGTGGCTGCCGTACGCTCTTCGGGGTGCAGAGCGGCACATCGGTCGATTGCGGCAGACGATCGCCGGCATGTTACCAGTCACCCCACCTCGTGTTTTGCAGCTGCTGTGCCACATTGGTGGAACTATGGAGTCGGGTGGGCGATCGGTGCCGTTGGACGCACGGGGCCCGCTGCAGAGGAGGCAACGGGGCTGTCTTTCCCGTCGCTCGGACGCATTTTGTTGGACGTCTGCGGGCGCTACCGTGGCTGACTGCGAACGGATTGAGGCCGGGGCTGGACAGGTGCCACACAGTACTGTGGAGCTGCAGCGGTGAGCCGTATGTGACTGTGCCGCCGTCTGGGGGCTTGGGAGGCGGCTGCACGTCGGCAGAGGAGCTCGGTGCGATTGTTTCCTACTCGTAGTTCCTGCCCCTTGGTATCGTAGTTGAAGCGGGAGGCCCTTTGTGACGGGAGAGATAGCCCCGTCGAGCGCGGGGTAGCTGTCAGAATGAAGATGACGGCTACCCAAGTCTCGGCTCCACCAATGTCGTACAGCAGCTGCAGAATCCCTGGTGGGGCGGCTGGTAATGTGCCGGTAATCGTCTGCCGCAAGGGCCGATGGGCCTCTCTACCGCCCATAGCTTCGTCCCGTCGCCCACAAGGCACAAGAGCCCACCCGATGCTGCCTGCCTCTCGATCTTTCCACCCGTCCATCATCTCCTCCATCCCGCCCCTTCATTGCAGTCCGAATCCATCGAATTGCAGATTCAATTACAGACCGAATCCATCGACTTGCAGATTGCCAAGAGTATAAACCCCCCCTCGCGCTCGAACACTCCTCTTCCTTCTCCTCTTCCTTCTTCTCCTCCTCCCTAACATTCCCCTTCTATCCACTCTCGTGCCCTCATCTCTATCTTCCAGTGCTCCCGCTGTCGTGAAGCCAATGTAGTCCACCGCCCGCCGGTAGCTGCTCACCCTCCCAACTTTCCTACCCTCGGGCCCAATGAATCCTCGCTCTCCCAGCCACCGGTGCTCGCCCTCTGGGCCACGGGTTCCGTCGACTTTCCCACCCAAAGACGTGGAATCTGTTAGCGTACGGCGCCCTTCGTCGGCGATGGTGATTCATTGATCACATCCGGATCATCGTGGAGATGCTACTTACAGTCCTCCCAACTTTTTGTTTAGCCATACCCGCACCCAGCCCACGTTGCAAGCTCTTTCCTGCCCCCACCCAGGCCTTCCAATAAGATACACCACGCACCAAGGATACAACAAAGGAGAGCGAGCCCCTCCCCATTTCTCGTAGCCGGGCCAGCCTTCCAAGTTCCCACATCCATGGTGGAGAGGAAGTCTAGTGCCGCCTGGCTGCACCTCCCGTCAGCCATGTATCTTTAATCGAATCAACCACCTCCATCTCTACTGATCATAAACGAGAGGTTGCATAAACGAGAGGTTGCATGAGAGAGAGAAGAACATACAGCACGCAGAAGAAAGCCCTCTATATACACGCGTACTCACACTCATACTCGTACTCGCGCAGCGCACATGCGTCCCGCGGCACCCAGCTCCTCCCCTGACCTCCTCTCCTCTTTCCGCTCTCTGCGCTCCTATACCGACACCTCGCTCCCCGCGTCTTCCCCAGCCGAGACCTGTCTTCCCACATCCGTAGTGGAGAGGAAGTCTAGTATCGCCTGGCTGCAACTCCCATCGGCAAGGAGGTCTCGGATCGTGAACCGGCTCTTTCCCCTTCTCGTCTCCTTCCACACCTCTGCCCACAGAATCTTCTGCTAACTTTTCCACTCGGGACACACCTTCAAGAGGTGGTCCTACGTCTGCGTTTGGCACCGGCACCACCAGCACTGAGCGGTGGGCGAAGGGCCCAGTGGCTGGACTGCCTTGACCCAGACCGGCCGGTGGGTGCCCGCTGGCCAAAGCTAGTACTGGCGGTTAAGAAAAAAATATTGTCACACATGGCAGCTCCACCATCTCTTCTTCAATTAACAAATTATTTAGATAATCCTGTTTGCCTTATCCTCTTCCACGCATGTTCGATATTCTGTCTGTTGTGCCGGTGGCCAAAACTTACCTAGAAAAAAATCCGGTGAGCCCGCAAGCCGTGGACTAGCGGTGGGCTGTGTCTTGCAGACCAGACCAGGCCAAGGCCAGGACTGGCCGGCTGGGCTGTTGAGACCCCTGGTCTATCCTACGGATCAATATCCTCCCCCATCTCAGTTCCTCCCGTTCACGGCGTTCGCCCGTTCTTCTTTCCTCGGCTCTCGCTCGTCCAGCACTCGACCGCCTCTGTTCCCTCGGTCGAACTCGTTCGAGCACCTTGGGCCTTTCCGCCGCCGCCGCCGCCACCGCTGCACCGCGATGCCGCGGCCAATAAATCGCAGCCACAGCCTGCTGCGGCTCTTCGTGCATAGAGACGAGATCTCGCACGACCGGTAGCCACCCCAACACTCGCCGGGCTCGACAGCAGCCACACCATACTGTGGAGCAGCAGCGGATGCCGGTGCGTACCGGAGAGCACGGCGCCCCCAACTCCTACCAGTAGTTCCCGTTCCTTTATCCCGCCCTCACACGAGGACACACCGCCCTGTGACGGTGAGTCACATCGAGAGAGACGTCCCGTCGGTAGCTGGGTAGGACTGCCTGCACTGGAGTGGGCCGCATGCCATCTAACAGTATTGATCGCCCGACTTCCCGGCTGCACCGTTGTCGTACAGCAGCTGCAAAACACAAGGTGGGGTGGCTGGTAACGTGCCGGCGATCGTCTGCCGAATGGGGCGATGTGCCGCACGACCGCCCGCTGCTTCCCCCCGTCAGCCCAAAGGCGCCCACCTGGTGCTGCCTGCCTCTCAGCCTTCCACCCGCCCACCCCGTCCCTGGCCCCGAGCATCCCGTCTCTCCATCCCGTCAATTGTAGTCCTGATCCATCGACATGCAGATTGCCAAGAGTATAAACGCCCCCCTCGCGCTCGAACACTCCTCTTCCTTCCTCCTCCTCAGTTGTTGCCGCCACCACTCGCGGGCATGAAGCCAATGTGGTTCATCGCCCATCGGCAGCAATCGCAGCTGTCACCCTCTCCAGCTTCTACTCCTCCTAGTCCTCGCCATCCTCATTCTCCTGGCCATTCGTCCCCACACAAACCACCCAAAGACGTGAACATCCGATAGCCTGAACATCCGATAGTGATATCTTCCTCTGCTCTCTCCGCGTAACTCACTCGCCATGCCCACCTCGCTTGACCCCGCTTCCTCACCACAGCCTCCCTCCACCCCCGCGTTCATAGTGACGGCAGGAGAGGATTAAAAGGGGTCGGGTCACGCTTTTGTTTGTCTTTTACCTTTGTCATTTTCCTTAGTACGAGCCATCTTTTCTCTGGGACAGGCCCGGGCGGAGGGCAAAAGGGGAGCTTGGAACGAGCCGCCTTGCGTGGACTGCGGACGGGAAACCTGGGTAAAATGTGCGCCGCCATGATCTATATAGGTCGCATGCGAGTATGAATAAACAAAAAAAAAACCACAGCCTCCCTCCACTCCCGGACCTGGAGTATCACTGCTTGCCACGGGCGCGAATTGTACGCCCGCGTCGAGCCCAGAACACCTATGTAGAGGGAAGTAGATGCTTAGCTTTGTTTCTTTTTCATCTAGATCTCAGACCCCGCGCAGTAAACGGTTTCGGACTACATGGGAGCGGCGACCGGTAAAGTAATCGAAAGTCAGCATGAACCGACATTGACGGCAATTCTGACCGAACCACGGCCTCCACAGAGAAGCTACCGGTCTTCCCACCACCTGCAGGAGAGTGTGGAGCTGGTTGGCAAGAGTGCTCATGTCCGGTGGGATGCTGGTGCTCGAACAGCTGTCGGTCGCAGTCTCGTCTTTTCGAGAGTGGTCACTAGCTATCACTCATCTCGCGTAAAACCAAATCGGGAAAATCGAGTGGAAAATATCGTTACCGTGGCATGCTCGAAGTGGGGCCTATATGGGGAAGTAAACGGCTTCTCAACCTGTGAGAAGCCCAGGAGTAGGCTGGCACGGCTGCTCGGGCACAGGTGATGAGTGGTTCTCGAGCAGCGAGCGGGGAAGTGTTATCAAAACCGATTCCGACAATTACGGCCTCCACCATGAAGTTGCGGAATTGTCTACCTGCAGAAGGCTTGGAGCAGGTCAGCATTTCTGCTCAGGCCCGGTAGCAAGCTGTGCTCGAACTATTGGTCAAAATATCTTCTTCCTGACACTGATCACTAGCTATCACTCATCTCGGGAAAATGAAAGGCGTAAAAATCGCGCGGAAAATATTGCTGCTAGTGCCACGGCCTCTACAAGAAAGTGAGCGGCTTCTCCACCTGTGAGAAGCCCAGGAGTAGGCTGGCACGGCTGCTCGGGCACATTCACCGACGGATCACGGCTCGACAGCGGTGCGGCAGGCCGGTATTCGGTGGTGTGGAAGAGGGGCCGGACCTGGGTAGGCCCCAAACCCCACATGGGTTACAACCAGGAGGCCTATGACGCAGAGTGTGCCGCGCTGGCAAGGGCGCTGGAATCGGCTTCGCGAAGGCAGACAACGCCGGCGCGGATCACGATCTTCACCGACGCCCAAGCCGCCATCAGACCAATGGCATCGGAGGAGCTTGGCCCCGGTCAACAGTACGCACTCCAGGCTAGGAAGCATATTGCTGCGCTGCGGCGCGCTAGGCCGGGAATCATCATTGGGATGAGATGGTGCCCGGCTCACAAAGGGGAGGAAGGCAACGAGAAGGCGGATGAGTGAGCGGAAATTGCCGCGGAGGAGCCAGACACCCGCGGGGTGGATTGGCTGGGTTATTCGGACCGGACGGGGGCATGTGCACTGCCTCTCCCACGATCTCTTGCCAACCTCAAGCGGGAGATCTCCGAGAAGAAGTGGGCGGAAGCGCGCCAGTGGGCTGGATGCCGGACCTCCAAGGCGAAGTACGGAATGCCGAAAAGCTAAACGCCGGACGGCTCGGTGGCCGGGAGCGCCAGAGGCTCGCCTCGCGGTTCTACCAGCTCAAGCAGGACACTGCCTACCCGGGCAGTACCTTCATTGGACGAATTTGGACCGGGCCACCCCGCAATGCTGGTGGTGTCGGCATCAGAACCAAACTCGGGAGCCTCTTCAAGGTGTGTCCGGGGTGGAAGGCCCAGCAGAAGATCCTGTGGGCGGAGATGCGGAAGGAGACCGGGAGGTGGAAGGATAGGTGGAAGATCCTGGACCTCTTGGCGGATGAGAGGTGCAGCCCGGCGGTGCTGGACTTCTTTCCCTCTGCGGACGTGGGGAAGCGGGTGCTGGCTAAGGTGGAGGCCGCAGTGAGCGAGGTGTCTGAGGCGGAGCTGCGGGAGTGGGTTGAGGGGGCGGAGGCTCGAGAGCTGGGCGCCGGGGGGGGATCGCCACCGTTCCTGCCCACGCGACTTCATGGTGTCCGCAGAAGAGGGGAGGCGATTTCATTGGTCTCTTTCCTCTCTCATACCCTTTTTAATTTCCTTGGTGCGCACCACATCTTCTTGGGACAGGTCTGGGCGGAGGCCAAAGGGGAGCTTACAACGTGCCGCCACTGCGCGGACAGCGGACAGGAAACGGGCTGTATATAATCTCGCCATGATCTAGGTAGGTCGCATGCGAGTAATGATTAAAAAAAACCCCCCCCACCAGAACTACCGCATCACCACATCACCCCACAGGCTGTTACTGCAGAAAGTGACCGCCGTGACTAGCTGCGAACGACGCACACAACAGTGTCAGCCATCAAGTATGGAACACAGAGTGACCTAAACAAATGAGCGACTCGACATGCAATGCGTCGGCGAGCTGTTCGCAAGCTTGGATGGGCCAGCCGAGGAGTGAGTCGCATGGCAGGCCGCCTACGACCGGGGAGCTGGAGGCGCGAGTCGTATAGTGCCGCCTATGACCGCAAAGCATGAGCGAATCAAGGAACGGGTTTGGCACGCTGCCGACGATCAGAACGCATGAGCGAACCGAGGAGGGAGTTGTATGGCAAGTTGCCGACGAGTTAGTTGATTCGAGTCATTTTATTTATTTACTTCAGCCATTCTATCAATTGATTAGAGTCGTTCTGTTTATTGACCCGAGTCACTGTATTTATTCACTTGAATTCTATTAATCGACTCAAGTCATTTTACTTATTTGCTCGGGCTATCTATCCATTCATTCCAGTCGTTTTATTTATTGAGACGAGTCATTTTATTTCTTCAGTTGAATATTTATTGACAACTTAGTTATTCTATTACTGGATCGGGTCCGAAAAACTGCCGTGCAAACCGAGTGAGAAATGGTGCCAGCTGGCCGATATGATTATTTCTTACTCTACCACCACATCATATATGTAGCCCAAGTTCGCAGATGAACCAACCCTAAGTGTGTTAATGGGATATTGGGTTAGGGGGCCTATGACGAGATTTTGGTTGACTATGACCAATTGACGTTGAAATCATACGTTGCACTGGCTAGCGAACCCAAAGTCGTCATGCCGAAAAACCTTGTTGTATCAGCTTTAATCTAACAAAGATCGATTAACACACCTTGGGTTGGTTCCTCTGTGAATTTGGACTATATATATACACATGATGTTGGGCTGGAGTAGGGATGAATTTGACGCGCGCCTGGTATGTAGTACATTTATCACTCGCGTTGCCGCAACACTTTTTCTACATGGAGAAAATAAAAAGAACGACTTGAGCGTAACTAAAACATGAGAGTCAATAAATTACTTAATTATCGGAGTCAATAACGAGAATGGCTCGAGTTAATAAGTAAAGGGACGAATCAATAAACCAAATGACTCGAGTCAATTGAGATCAATTAATGGAATTGCTCAAGCCAATAACTCGTCGGCACCTTGCATACAAACTCTCTCCTCTGTTCGCTCATGCTTTCTGATCGTCGGCGGCTTGTGATACGAGTCTCTCCTGGTTTCTCTAATACGTTCCAGTAGGCAGCGGCTTGCCATAAGAGTCGCTTATCGGTTCGTTAATGAATTCTGCACGCGACTTGTCATACGAGAAGCTCCTTGGTTCGCCTATGCCTTCCGCTCGCTGGTGGCTTGACATACGAGTCGATCTTTCGCTCATGCTTTCTGGTCGTTGCCGAACTCGCCGACAGTTCACTGACGCATTGCGGTGCTCATTCGCTGGCTTGGGGCACCACCGTTGTCACTGAAGCTTTCCATGGTAAAATCGTAGTAACAAACGGAAAATCGAAGGGGAGAAGTTATTGTTTTCCACGAAAACATCGTATGAAGACACAGAAAATCGGAGGCGCCATAAAAGCACTAGAAAGAAACTATACACAATTACGCTCTGTGTTTGGAGAAGGATTTTTTGGGAGTGGTTTTTCAGCTACTTATACCAGACCTTCATGCGGTGAGAAATGATGTTAGTCGAGCGATGAGGCTCATATCACAGCGACCAAGGGAGGAAATGGTTTGAGATAGCCCGGCAGGCTAGAACGTGCGAAGGCAGTTCCCGCGAGATATATACAATCACATGGACCGCAGTTATCATCACACTTTATTCGCCCGTCGCGGTGGGTATCTCCTTGTGGTGGGAGCCTGTAGTTAACTACCCCCGAACCGTATGTACGTCCAGTGTTACCGAAGTCCCGTTTACTGGAGACATGAAGTCACCTGGAGACTCTGGGAATAACCAATCATGTCCCAACGCCCGTTCCCAAGAACGCTGGTACCAGGTTTTTAGTGTATCGAGATACTGTATGTACGCTGTCATGATGGAGCAAACGAGACCAGAAGAGACTCGCATCAGCAGTTTTCACATTTATGTACATACGTCATAGATCTGACCATCTAGCCATGCAAGCACTGATGAATTTAGAATACAGAGCATCATCAATGCAAAGATGATTTCTAAAGAACAAAGTTTAAAAGACAAGACAAAAGGGAGGAGAGAGCAGTAATATCTGGGTTCTGTTGTACATATTACGGTTGCCATCGGGAAAGAACAGGGAAACAAACGCAACCAACTCCCGCACCAGCACAGCGGCTCTAAGAAAGAGAAAGATGCACTCGTCACCGTATCGCATGATCTATGAACAGTCGTGTGGGAAACAAACAACAAGACGGAATGCAGTAGACAGTAACTATACCAACTGATTGGAGAACAAAGTTAGCCTTTCCGTAATGATCTCTCACGATAAGAACGGGGAACCCAACCTCGCATCGTTATGACAGTCAGTCGCAACTAGAGCCAGTAATAAATGGCTGTGAGAATGGTCGTGATCCAAATGGTCTTGCCACGCGGGCTTGAGGCGTTACCCGTATTGACGGTCTTGCCATAAATGCTCTGATTTATAGCTTTATACCCGTCTTTGTAGAAAAAGTATACCTCATGGTTTGGTGGGCCCATCTGATTCGGGATTGGACAGATGATCTGCCGGGTTGTACGATCAGTGCATCTCATATAGTGATCGTAATGGCGGGTTGGGTCCGTAGAATTGAAGTATGCTTTCACATATGAGATAACGATCTTCGCATCTCCCTCCGGTGGTCCACCCGACCACAATGGCTGTCCATTCGACCAATGGGATACGATCATCTTGCCGGCAACCTTTGGTATGAAACGGGTGTCGTCTATGTCGACGATCCACTTCCCATCGGCGAAGAACGAGACCTTTTCGGGAGACCAATCTGCTGCCATGTCAGCTAGGCGGATATGGGGCGGTGAAGGGGATGACGACCGAACCGGTACTCGTGGAATCCATCAGTAGGATTAAACGGAAGAGGTACCACTTTGTAACTGGGGGTGTTCTGCGCATCACCCCCATTACGCTGGGTGAGAACAGAATGAAGCACCAGATGGACCGGGTAGTGTGACTCTTTAAACTGCTGAGACAGGAACTCCATGTCGATTTCTTGGGTGTCGTTCAGGTACCTGCACCTTCCGTCAGGTTCGGTATTCGGGTACAAAAACGCGTCACTCCACTTACCAAAAGAACGCAGCACACGTGCCGTTGACAGCCGTCGCCTGCATGCCGACTCTGAAAGTACCGTAGAGCATGTCACGACGAATGGTATCGATCTCAGCACCACTGATGTACTCATCCTCGACCAGTCCAGACCGAACCCACAACTCCAAGCCAGCTGTGGTTCCATTCCGTCCAAACCCCCACACTCCGTCTTTGGCGTCAAGCACCGGATTTGAAACGACATTGCGAGTCTTATAAACTCGACCGTATGGACCCTTTGAGAGTTCCTTACTGACGTTCCACTGCTGAATGGTCCAATCGGTATCGGCGGTGATGTTCTTGAGTGAACGGAAGTCTGATTCGAAGGCATCGGTGTAGAGAGCGACGGTTTCATTTGTCGAAAGGGTGTAGCCGCATTCGCACTCAGCTGTTGTCACGCTCAGTTCACACAATAACCAAACACCAGCCGCCCAGGAACCAAGTAATTGCCCGTAGTCCAGAAGCTTACCGATTACATGAACGAAAGAGAGCACAGAGGCCACAGCCAGCAGAAGGGCTTTGGTGCTGAAGATCATCGTTGTGACTGCGTTGTTTTTTTTGTTTGTGGGAGGCGGTTGGTGAGATGGGAAGGCGATGAAATATTGCGTGAGACGAGATGAAGGGAAGGAAAAAAATGAGGCGGAAAGGACAGTGACGTTGTAAAGAATGTTGTGTAGTGTTGAGAGTAGAGGAGGTTTAAAGGTGTTGTCGTTGCGGCTCGCGACCAAAACAGGGAACCCAAGAATGAGACCATGCAATGACAATGTGATGTAGAATGTTCAAAGTGCTTAGAAAACCCAAATACTGTCTGAACAAACTGTCTCACAGGTTGTTTTTTTAGCCATAAATATGTATTGATCGTAAATTATATGGGTTGGGACTGACAGCAGGATCGAGCCCAGGGTTCAAGTTTTGAATACAGCCTACGGACCAGTCCTGTAAGTAGGGCTGAAAATGATACCCACTTATGTGCGTAATAGCAAGCCCTGAAGTTGGAAGAACACGCCGTTCCAGGGCATTGATACCCTACTAACATCATCGCGATACTGTACTACGAGTTTCCGTGTCAATTGAACCCCTGTTTTGCCGCGTAGGTAAGTTGTAGGTGCTCAACATTGGCCGATCTGATATACGCCATCTGGACAACACAGCAGGAGACCGAAGCATGGGAAACCACACAAGATTCAGCATCAACAATGAGACAAATAGGCACACGACAAACTCAGGAGTAAGCCCAGCAAGCAAAGTATTTTGATCAGTTAAAACAGGCCAACACGATACAGCGGCCACGACATTGTTGGACCCGATCAAGTCACAAGGCTAAGGACCTGCAGATCGGAAACCAACCAGCGGCAGAAGACCCCAGCAGCCGTGAGACCTACGAATGAGGACTAATCCCCGGCGGGATCGGACGCAAGCACCGGTTGGTCCTCTTATGTCACCTCCCCTCCTTCCTTGACGGATTATCTTCTATCCGTACCACATTAGTTCAAGATAGTACCCTATTATCTCTACACCTGCCTATCCACCGGGTATCTTTCCCTGCTGCCGGAGTAAGCAGGTTATCGTGGGCAACTGGCGATGCGTATATACGACCCGCAGCCACGCCACTCTCGCCGTCCTTACCCGCGTTACACCTTTCGACGCTTATCGCAACGGCGGTAGTGAGCGAGCGTCATCCAGCCACAGATCTAATCATAGATAATCCAATCCCAGATGATCAATCGACCTCCATGATCCAAATGAGCAAGTAAGCAGGTAGATATAAGATGAGCACCCGCGTATTGAGCTACTGACCTTACATGCTCTCTTAACATAAAATACAAGTATGTAACTAAGTACGTAAGTAGTACATAACATAAATAAGCACATTTCGTCAGCCCCGCCCGACCCTCCGCCAAGTCCGCAACCACCCGCCACTATGCACAGGGCAACAATTAGAGGGAATACTGCTTTTTGGCACGTGATCGGCTAATTCCAAGCCACCACCCCAGATACTGCACCCTCGCTTTGAGCCCCAACCGTTTGAGCCGCATCGCATCGCGGCGACATCGCCATCATGACCCCAACCACACAGCTGTCGCGTCCAAAGTAGCCGACCTACACAACGCCCGAAACTACCACTCGTGGAGAACGAGGTGAGATCATTCCTTAACGCTGAGAGCGCCTTCGAGATTGTTACCCACAAAGAAATTTCCCTCGATCTCTGACACTAACGTACTGTAGGGGTTACCCGGCTACTACCCATTAGTCGGACACTATTAGAAATGAGAAAAAACGACGATACTCAACAACCATAGATCGGAGAGACACAAAATTTTGCAGACCGCATGTTT
>Ga0307516_10006282_pt1 | contig 13967 bp, 13 predicted proteins | sample 19_EM_MG_FD_203310 | JGI IMG/M metagenome (GOLD analysis project Ga0307516, IMG submission 203310) | Populus trichocarpa ectomycorrhiza microbial communities from riparian zone in the Pacific Northwest, United States - 19_EM | ecosystem: Host-associated > Plants > Roots > Unclassified | place... | reverse complement strand
AACATGTGAAGAATGAAGAAGTCCAACTGATATCTTGCAACACAAATGATCAAGTTGCAGACATCTTCACAAAGCCTTTGAAGAGAGAAGTATTTATCCGATTAAAGTTCATGCTTGGCATGATATCCCTCGATTGAGTTTAAGGGGGGAATTTGTTGAAGTAAACTCAATCTCTAGAAGGTCAAGGAAGGCAACCACCGACCAGCCAGCCACCAGCTGTGACCGACCAGCCGCCAGCCACCAGCCGCAGCCGTCAGCCGCATTCACACCACCGGCCACAGCCGCCTTCACACTTGAAGGTTGAATTTTCTTGTTTTGAATTCGTGTATAAATAGAGTGCTCAGCTTATGTTATTGTGTGTGGGAGATAATAGAGAGAAACACTAGAGAGAAAGAGAGAGGGCGTGTATTAAGCTTTTTGTGTCTGTAAGCTTGTTATTTGTTTCTTGAAATAAAACAGTGTGTTTTATCCCCTCCGAGTGTTTCAAAGCCACCATCAGTGGTTTCTCCCACCAACATCTACAAGGTCCTATTTGCACTTCAACTTCTCATGCCAATGAACTATAAGTTATAATATGAGCAAGAGGGGTGATTTCGCATGTGCTACTGCATTGCATCTCTAATCCTTCATCGCAGGATGAATCATTATCCATTGCAAGCACGCAGTAGCTTCTGTTTTGAGTGAAGCGATTGGGGGCCGGTGAGTTGGAACTGAATAGAAATTAAAATATCAAGATGATCGAACACATCCATTTACTAGTCATTTTGAAGGTTAAGCCATTTTGTTTTGATAACAGTGTTTCCTCAAACTCTCGTTTTCTTTAGCCTTAAGAATCCATCAAGTTTTTCGATCAGTGAACGGATATTTAAGAAGATTAATACTTGGCAGGTTTTGCATGATCCATCCTAATGAGTTCAATATTGTATAGTGTAATCGGTACATGCACGTTACTATATATAAAATTAAATATGTTGTTACAGACTTTAAGAATAACAAAGTTTAATCTTTTCAAATTAAGCTCATGCATTTAGTTTTAATCTCACCATATTCCAGTTCATGGCATTCTGGACGGACTCGGGTTAGCCGAGAGCCTCCTTGACTATATATATTCTTACAGACAGCAGAAACAAGCAAGAAAAAGGTGTCATGCATGAGTGTTTCCTTCCTGTTGCTATCTTTCCAAAGAGTTCAAACAGTTAAAAAGGGTTGCAAGATAATAATGAAGAAAGCAGGGAATACGCTCTTTCACTCCACGCTCCCCACAGAGATAAACCTTTGCCTTTAAACTCAATTTCACGCTCTCATAAGATTTTACTTTAATAGTTATCTTCAGGGGTGTGCTTGGAGATATTGATTTTGGAATTGCTTTTTTGTTTAGAAATTTATTAAAATAATTTCTGTTATTTTTTAAAATTTATTTTTAATATTAACAAATCAAAATAATAAAAAAAACAAAAAATAATTTCAAAAATTGACAAAACAAAGCCGAACATACCCTAAATCAGCTAAGGAGTAGCCAGTGGTGTTGAACATTTAAATCTAAAATCCCAATGCATGCCTTGTTTGTGCTGCTTGGAAGTCCAATCGCAATAAGAAATCTTATATCCACAGGAAGTTTTTCTCATCACACAAACTTACCTGCCTCTGTTTTCGCTAAAAAGAATTTAACAACTGCCCAAAAGATGATGAGCAGTTGTCATTTTTCCACAGTAAATATTTGATATATTTATATTATACATCAAGAATTCTTTTTGTTTTTTTGAAGGTTCATATATCAAACAGTTGGTAAACTAATACCAAAAGAATTTGCTAGCTAGATGCATCAACAAAGAGCATATTCAGTGTTCATGATGAAAATTTAAGGCATTAAGTGACATCCCAATAATGTTTTTACAAAACCAAGCATTTCATAAGAAGCTCGGAATCTGTCCCTTCCTAAGAGAAGAAGGGTGCACTGTAAGAAACTTGGAATCTGTCCTACTAAGAGCATGTTCGGGAATGCAAGCTTTGTTCCATAAAAAATTCAAAATAAATTTTTTTTATAAAATAAAATTTTTTATATTTTAAGATCGTTTTGATGTGCTAATGTCAAAAATAATTTTTAAAAAATAAAAAAAAATATTATTTTCATACATTTCTAAGCGAAAAGTATTTTAACCCGTTACCACTATCACAATCCCAAACAGACCATAATTAGACTCGGTTATTAATAAAAGTTTCCCATTAACTCTTGCTAATAAGATAAATATAAGATATATTCATAGATATATCTACCAAATGCCCTTCATGTATCAGCACGGCTGCCTTGTCTCTGTTGCCGGGTGCTTGGCCCAGGAAAGAAGAAGCAGTCCATTTGGTTCCTGAAAATTTGTTCTACTTCTATTCCTGCTACACCAAAGGCCAACTCTTTCGCTTCTATGTGCATTGCATCAATAACGTTCCCTTTCCCTGATAAAATAAAACAGTCCACCACAAATCAATCACACTTGAGTTAATCAAGCAAGATAGCTAGCCTAGAGGAGGCAGAGAGAAAAAGCAATTATATATATATATATATATATATATATATATATATATATATATATTAATTAATTAATTACCTGCGAGAGTGTATCTTATGTTTGCTTGTGCATTAACCTCAAAGCATAGAAGTTTGAGAGTACTATTATTGGAAGCCACGATAGCCACCGGATAGCTGGCAGGGGCAATGAAGATGGTTCCACGCCTCAAGTGCGAGCTTATATTTTGGTAAGTTGGACTGCTCGAACCAGAGGAGCTGGAGTGGTGAGGACATGTCATCTCAAAGTATCCCTCACCTTCCACAACAATGAATATCTTGGCTGCCTTTGAGTGGAAGGGTCCAGCCATAGATCCCTATATATACAAATCAATATATGGAATATGGAGATCAGATCAGAACTGAATTATTATATGATTACTAGGAAGAGCTAAACATATATCACTACATACTTGAGTGATGCTGGCAAAAGAGACTATAAGATTAAGGTATTCAAGTGGCTTGAAATCTCTAGGATCGGCTTCATAGAGATCCCCGTAGTCGTTGCTTTTAATAGCACCCTTCTTGAAAAGATTGAATGGGCTGCCTGACACATTAGAGGGGAAAGGCCAAGCGCCATTGCTGCCACGTACACCTTCTTCATCTTGGCTCAAGGCCTCGATCTGTTGCTTGGTGGCATTCATGATTTTTCCTTGCTGTTGTTTGAAGATTTTCTCCAGCCTTCCTCTCTCAGTCTGGTTAATTGATCGATACACATGCAAGGATGATGCAAAAGAAACATCCTATTAGCTAGCTAAAACATAAGCCATCATACATCGTAAGAATAAAAAAATTAATAATTGATCAGCAGGAAAGGCAACTTGTAATTGGGACTCAGTACATTAAGAGCAGCCTCGACTAAATCCCAGCTGAATGCCTCGAAGAAAGATTCTGAGTCTCCACCACCTGCTCCATAGAATGCCTGGAGTGTCATAAAACCATTAATGTAATTTATGCATGACAAATAATTAAGAACATCCAAAGCAATAGAACCCCTTAATTACTTTGTATCTAGTTCTTTCCATCTCATATTACAATTACAATTATTAGCAGTATATCATCACATCAGTGATGTATAAATTTGATGTTGATGCATTTAATTTAATTAATTACCTCGTAGTTGCCAGGAAGATTGACCGGGAAAAGGATCTTCGCGACATAAAGTTTCTCATATTCATCTCGGTTAACCATATAAAAAGTAGTATCAGCATGAACTCTGAAGATATCTCCACATTCCAGGTTTGAGGTCTCTCTCTTTATCTCCTCATGGATCACAGTTATAGCCCCACGTCCTACAGATCAATAAAATTTAACGAACACACTAGTAGACTGATTGGTAAATGATAAACAAACATATAGTGATTACAGAAAATTGCAAACAGGTTGAAGCTAGCAGCTCGGCATACCCTTAACAACGAAGAGAACAAAATCAGCATCTATGTGGGCAGGGGTTATGAATGTTAGAGGATTAGCTTCAAGAATTTCAACACGGTAATTCGCTAGAGCACTAAGAAGATTTGAGTTCTTGGTGAATTGTTGAAGAACATCAACTCTTCCGTGTTCAGTCTTGACTCTAGAAACAAAATCCCTATCGTATTCAAACACATAAGGATTGATCTCCTCTTCTTCATCCCCCAGGTCCTTGTGTCCTCCTCCCTCTTCTTGATCCCCTCGTTGGTCTTGTATCTTATAGTCCAGTACTTGCTGATCCGATGTCTGAAGAGTAGTAGAGGAAGTACTAGTTCGTGTGGCTGCATTTGCACGCACTGTAAATATGGATGGAAATAGCAGGAGGCATGTTAAAGAAACCAACAAACTAATTTCCAGCTGCTTTCTCACCATGGATCGATCTTTAAAATCAAAGAAAAGCCTTTTTCTTTCTACAGAGCAATATTGATCCTAGCGAGCATGCCAATGGAATCCATATGAGCAACCATGCACTCGTATGTGAATGATTTTTTGTCAGATTATTTACTGCCATCCTCGACATTTATCGTAGTCCGAGCCATTGTTGTTGTCGTTGTTGTTATTGTATGCACATGGACCTGCCCTCCATAGAAAGTTACGCTTTTAATGGCAGGAGTTGTAGGTAGATTTTTTTAATTCAAGATATCATCAAAAGGTGAATTCTACAGTCACTTGGGGTAAACCAACGTCTTTTACTACCTGTAAAAATGGCAAGATTTTATTCAAATAATCAGATTTATCATAGCCAGAGATATGTTTAGAACCTTTTCTTTTCTTTGATTCTTAATCAGATTAGGTTCGGCTGCGCGACGACAGGACTCGGATTAATTATGCTCTAGTTACATTTGAAAGCCTTCTTGGCTATTAAAGCCGACACCAAGTAAAAAAGTTAAGCATGATTGTTTCCTGTAATCTTTAAAAAACTGGAAGAATAAACAGAATTACTGTAATATTTTAATATAAAAGAGAAATAATAGATAGGAAAAGTCAACAATATCCTTGAAGGGATAGATATTAGGTATAAAAGAATGAGAGGCATTGAAGTAATTAATTCCATATGAGTTGATAGATATAAATAGGATGAGAAAAAAGAGAGAGAGATTTGAAATTAGAAAGAGAGAACCGAGAGGAGAGAAAGAAAGGAGAAGAAGGAAGAGAAAAGAAAAAAGAGAAGAGAAGAAAATTATAAGAAATAAATTATTAATGTAAGGTTTATGTTTTAATATGTATAAGGGTTGTTATTAGTTAAAATTTTGAATGTTTTGAAGGTTAGGGTTTTGAAGACTATGTTTTGGGTTTGAAGATGAGTTGATTGAAATATTATGGATTAGTTGTTATGGGTAATGGTTTAATTGGTTGAATTTTAAATAATTTTATTAAGAATAATGATTTTCAGATTAAGTGGTTTAATTAATGTGTTGGATCTAAGAATATTGAGAAACTGTCAAAAACCCTTGTTGTAAATCTGGACAGTATGGTTTTGAGATTGAAGATGATAAAATTTCAGTTTGGTTCCTTACTTTTAGAAATTTATAGTTTAGTCCTTGAACTTTCAAGAAATTGCAAGTTGGTCCCTGGAGAATAATATAAGATTTTGGATAGAATTGAGGATGAATTGTGGGCAAAATTTTAATCTAGTTATAAATTTATGAAATTTTCAGTTTGGTCCTTGAATTTGACCCCTAAAAATCTGATAAAATTTCATATTGGTCCCTAGCTGTAATTTTAGTTTTTTATATTGGTTTAACGAATAATTGAGGTTTATTTGGTGAATTATTATCAAGTTTTATGATTTTTTTTAATTAGATTTAAAGAAAACCACTTGATTTTTTTGTTTTTGAGGGAAATGACTAGTTTGGTTCATAAACATATAGGGTTATGAGTTAGACTTTAAGTTAAGTGTATTAAATAGATTGTGTATTTTTTTAATTGTTTTTTAGTAAATCATTTTTTATATTCAGATAATCCTGATATTCTATCTAGAGAACATCAATAGGATTGCCTTCGATATATACTTCCGTGTTATTTTAAATTTTGAGTTAGATGAGTGGATAATTTTTCATATGCTAGAAGATTAGTATAAATACTTGAATTGTTAATATGAAATTTATCGTGTTTCTTGATAATTCTTACATTGTTATTTATTCCTTATTCATGATTAAGCATGATCATTTAATAAAATTGAATCTTTAATATGAAGCATTATTTACTTTTAAATTGATAGCTTTTCATTTTATTGATGTCATGAGTTGAGCATTGAGATATGAATTTGTCTGTGTGATTATGATATGAACCTGTGATATGCCAGGCGGGATATTCATGCTAATAGGATAGTGTTAGTCTTTGTGTACATCATATTTGAACCCTAGCTGGTTAGAGAAGTCACCAACCTGTGGTGATTGATCATCCCACAGTACAGAGTATCATACTCATTGCATTTTGATTTTCTGACGATCCTTACTTTATGGTATTCTTGTTATGGTCTATTTGATAAATTTTCCTGTAAGAACTTAAAACCATATTTGTATATATATTATTCATTATTGTATTACCTCATGTACGTATATTGAATGTTATCTATTCACTGAGTTGTTGAATTCACCATCTTGTTATTTATCTTTTTCAGGCTTGTAGCTTATTAGCATGTCATTTTTGTTGAACTTTCAGAACCTACTATTTTGGTTGTAATTAATACTTTTTCTTTATGTCTAATTAGTGCTCCACAACTACAATATTTATATTAACTCTTAAATTAAGATAATCAATTTATATAATGAGATTAGTTATGTTATTATATTACGTAGAACTTTGTTTTGTTTATATAGATGAAAAAGTTTGCATGTAAGTGTTTCGTATAGGTATAAAAACCTAGAAGGGAACCTTGTCTATGTATCCATCATGGATTCAGAAATCAGGTCATGATAATTACATGGTAATGAACTAAATAATTTATGGTTGATGTAGAACATGTTTAAGGAAGTAACTGAAAGTTTGTAGATTATTTACAAGGAAACAACAAGAAATTTCTCATGAAACCAAGAGTTAACAACAGTAAATAAAATCAAATAAACCTTTTCGTTTATGTATATGCTTAAAATGGCTAACCACTAAGATATGTGCAAAAGCTCTCTGATAGATAAAGAGCAGTTTTGTGGACCTCAAGCATTAATCCAACAAAGCCTAGCCCTGTCAAGTTCTGAACTTGCTTCTCAGCTTACTCGTACAGCTTTATCTTTGTGGTTATATAGGCTTGACAAATGGGGCATTGATTCAAGTCTTTCCCGCAATCATAGCATGTCTGCAGAAGAAGTGCAGAAATCAGAATGAACTAAATCGAGAAAGAGATGGCAACATAAGTTCCATGTTGTTCTCAGGTTATTACCTGATGTCCACATCCGAAAGCAAGATCTTTCTTATTCCATAAACACGAGGGACAGTGCTGCAAAGCATAATGAAACAGTTGAAAACTAAATTAGCAGCATTGCTTCTTGATCTGTAGAAGGGACATAAGCAGCATTGTATATATGTCCTCTCAGAAGTCTAGAATATGGGATGTACCCTGTTGTCTGAAGAATGATCTGTAGAAGGGACATAAGCAGCATTGCTTCTTGACCTGCTATATGTGGGATAGGAATTGACCGAGCCATTCCCAAGTGGAGGAGGAAGAGCATTCCTTCCAGGAGCACCTTTTTGGCAGCTGCAGGTAGATGATAATAAGAAACCATTTGGTATTGTGATAACGGTTGTTTTTTAAAGCATTTTTTGTTTGGAAATGCATCAAAATAATATTTTTTATTTTATTTTTAACCTTAGCAAATCAAAATGATTTATAAACACCAAAAAAAATTAATTTGAAGCAAAAATAATTAAAAAAATATTATCTTTTTCAAAAATACTTTTAAAACACAAAAACTAGCGATAAGAACACGCTTCAAGTATTAAGTTGCCTGTCAGTGGACATTTTACCCTAGGAGTTGGAGGTCTATTGTAGCCTTGTATTGGGATGGTATTTCCATTAACGCGTCCAGAGCAAACTCTGTCTCCTTCTTGGACATGGGAATGTTTTTCGACATAATTTCTGTGAAATTCACGAACTGCATTGGACAAACAACACATAAAAATTCAATTCGACTTCAAAGCTTCTGTTATAGTTCCCAGGTTAATCTTTCAAACCTGAAAATTATCAAAAGCCCGAGAAGGAATGTTGTCATCGAATTTGTGCATCATGTCCCATGGTCCATCACCAACCCCAACCAGCACAATTGACAAGGGATAATTACTGCAAAAGGATAAAACTTCATATTTTGTTAAATATAAACTGCAAGATGTTGAAAAAGACTTCTCAGAATGTTACTATATACCTTGCTTTTACAATGGCATTGATAGTATTCTGCTCCTGAGGACTCAACTGCCCATTAACAGTCCCTACGCTACTTGTAACCTGGCATGTCATGTAATCAAGAGAAACAACAAAAAGACTCGAGGCAAGATTTAAAGTTTAAGCAGTAGTAGTTACATCTGGACACTTTTGAGGAGAAGGAACTAACCTGACCATCAGCAATGATCAGAAGAACATGATACTGACCACCACTATTGTCCACAATTTCGATAGCAGTTTCAATGATTGGAGCAAAAGATGTCGGTCCTGTCATATCTCAGCACGATAAATTTTCACCAGAAGGAGGTCGAAGGAAAATTTTACATGATCACTGTAAGAAAAATCGTTTAAGCTAACCAGCTAAGTTAACACGGGGGACTATTTCTCTGTAACGACTCAAGACTTCCTCAAAGCCATTGCATAATTGATCATCCGGATAGAAGCTAAAAACTCTTTGATCATGAGTAGTGGCTGCAAACGAATTTACAGATTCCATGTTACAACAATCTATTTCATTGACCCTAAAACAGTACTGAAATAGCAAATTGCTGAGCATATATGCCATGCATCTTTGCATCCAACAAGAAAGATCACTCACTATCACCAAAGCCAAAACAAGGGATGAGGTTATCCTCATCAAAAGCTGACAGTGTTCTTCCTATTATTGAAATCGCCTGTTCATATGGATTCATAGAATCCCCGAGGTGATGCAGGCTCTTCCGATGGAAGGATCGTGCACCGGTCCACTCATTGCTTTTGGTAAAATCAATGCCTACAATAAGGTTGGAAGATTCCAGCCCAGCTTGTGCAAGAGCTCTTGTCACCTGCATAAATTTTGTAATTAGATTCTGTTTGTTTTCCAAAATCTAGAGGCAAATGCAAGCAATAGCCAGATGCATTCGAAGTTCTAACTAAAGATAAATTCTTGTATTCTTCTAATGATAGCAGGGGTATGTGTGTGCGCCTCAAAAAAATGATGAGGCAACAATTCTGACATCTAAATTAGTTTTAATAGATGCAATCAAACAAGCTGCAGATGCAGAGGTAATTTTACCTGTTCAAGAGAATGGTAATCATCACCGATTCTTGAATACCTTGACTGCGGCTTGCTTCTTCCATCATCATAAACAGCATAACTTGCTACATTTGGAGAAGAGCATGGGTTAGATGAAGCCCTACAACCATATGAATCACGATGATGATGATCCTGATGCCTTGAATGTTTGCTTCCCATATTGGTGTCGCCAACTTTCTTATCCTAATGTTGTTACAAACTGTTCATCAACAAGAACAAAGGCATTTAGATATTTATATCCCACTGAGCAACAACAGATACTAAAAAAAATTCCAAATAATTCCATGACAGGAGAAAAAATTAAGAAAAAAATAACAGCTACCTAAAAAACTGAAATATAAAAATGACAAATTGAAGCTTAATTCTTCATATCAGCACCCCACAAGATACAGAACAGAAACAAATAAAAAGAAACATTGCTTTATAATTCAAGAATCTACAGCCTTCGAGACCCATATAAAACTTGTAAACCAATTCAAAGAAGCAGAAGGAATTAATTAAATCAAATTAAAAGAAAAAATTATAAACAGAAGTAAACTGTATTTGTACTTATTTAATCAAAAAGTCAATGGAAATCCTCTTCAACTTGCTAGGAACCTACCAAGTAAATTGATTATGGCTTAAACTAAACAAACCCTTTTGAAGTTTAGTGGCAAAATACAAGGAAACTTCATTGAAACCCACCATTATTACCAACTTTGCAAGTCAACTAGCAATCATGCATGAGATAAGGCATACCCCAAAAGAGAGAGAGAGAAAAAAAAAGTATATATTAATTACCAATTAAATAAAAAAAATTGAGGATTGATCGGATATATTAATACAAGATTAATGAAGGAAAAGAAACATTGTTTTTGTCAAACAGAATCTCACCTAAATTGTGTTTTTGATCACGTTAATGACAATTGTCTCTCCTTTTATTTCTGTTAATATTAAAGTAAAATAGGCGCACAATACGCAACTGTTTTTTATTTGGACTAGATGATAGCATCACCAGATGGAACCTTGATTTCGTTGAAGACCCTCTGTCCCAGACAGGCACTTGTATAGTTTGATTGATTGGATTGTCATGATCTTTTGTAACGGGTATTGAGATTTCCCTGCAGATTCAGCAGTTTCGTAGTTGCTGACGCATGTCACCTCATGGTAATATATTTGTATCTACGTTTGTATACTTATTTATTTAGTAAAATCATAATTTGTGTCGATCCAGGAAATTCCAGACCTGGAATCTCATCAAGGCCCGGCTTCACTTTCATGACAACTGCTTAACTAATCTTCAAGGAGTTCCCTGAAATCATGTTTTATGGAATTCTTATTACCTTTTTATTTCTTCATCATTTTCCAATACATTTCTTGATTCTATGTATAATTCTCACTCAACAGATATGCTACTGTCAGTTGCTTGAATTATTCTATTTTTTTAGTTTTTTTTTTTTTTCCTATTGGCTTCAGCAGTAACTTCCCTACCTGGACAGGCATCATGGAAAAGATTTGAGGTTTTGCCTTGAACAGATTCCCTGATAAGTTAGACAGATTCAAGATAACTTGGTAATTGCAAGACCTCACACCACAGCTGAAACAGATGTTGTAGAGCGAAAGTTGTTCTATTCCATGTCCAAACCTGTTCCAGTTGAATTCTCCAGGCAACGAAAACTATGGGCTGCCTGTAGTCTCTTGCAGGAGCTACTTATTATCTTTTAATTCGCTTGAAATCTCTGATAGGTTCGCAAGCCAAACAAATTTTCAACATGTTCACTAGGATCTGCCAACATTTATCCCTATAGAACTTGACCAATTCCTCCATGTCAATGGGATGCGAATCCTCTAGAAATTCATGCCAGCCATTCTCTGTATGTGTAACAATATATAACTCAAGTAAAACACACCAATTCCACCGGACAATGGAGTTATACATTACATAGTTTATATGAAGATCAAACACAAACTCTGATTAATCACTATCATACTTTGCCAACATGCCAGTATAACCATAGGCCTTCTCCTGAGATGTATCTATGAGAAGCACCTCACGGCAAAGCAAAGATCAGAGATTTTGCTTAAGATAGCACTAATCTGCTAAAGTTTTTTTTATTTCTGAACACTGAAAAATACAAGTAATAATTACGAAACATCAGCCTGATGAATATACGGAAACACATGCTCCACGGATGTACTTAATGAGTCCACACTTCTACTCAGTTATCACCCCCAAACACTCAGGCATTTCTACTTGATGATCTATTTGAACTTTGATGAATGGTTGGGCTTGAACTTGTAAGTACTGGAAACCCCAAGTGGAAAAGGAGCATCGGATTGGCTACCATGGGCTCTCTTGTTCTCATATCCTGGATAATCACGTCTGGAGAAGGGCACAATTTCGTGCAAACCCAAGCCAATCTTCTCTGCTTTCTTGACCAAATCCCATTTATCATATGGGTCACCTTCTTTGTGTGTTACATGAATCTCCCCTTTATCCTGCTTCAAAAGAACTTTGGCATTGCTTAAATAACCCTTTATCAGTCTCTTGTTCAACCTATTTCAATCCCACCATATTTTTCATCAGTTAATGTTTCCAATTTTGATATTACAGCATAAAGATCTCTAGACAGACATGAAAGCATACAGACATTCAGCAATTTCAACACATCCTTTCGGCAGACAGTTCTCCAGTTCTTCCCATTCAAATTTGATCTTATGCATGAATGAATCATTATGAAATATTTGGTCAAACCCCACCTCTTTTACTCAGTTTCAACCTAGTTAGAATGTCCATCAGATGTTAAAGAGAACTCCTACACTAAAATAAGAAAAGTTTAATGTTTCCCTTGAGAGAACAGAAACACAATGAAAGAAACAATGAAGAGACTAGCTCAAATAATCGTGGACAAAGGAACACGAAACTGAAAGGGAAGAGTGAGCAAGAGAACATAACTGGGCCCTCAAGAAGAGGGAATCAAATGCAAATAGTTATTCCATGTGGCAAAAATTAATGAGGGGGCTCTCGTGTTCTTCGCATTAAGACTTGCTCTTAAGTGAGAATGCATCATTTAGACTCTATCTCATTGGTATTAAGAATTCTAATACAGGAAATTAGAAATCAACTCAAGAAAATAAACAAACATAGACTCAAACAATCATATGATGGTATAAATAGAAGCGAAGGGAATATAAATGATGTAAGAGGCTAGAACATAACTGGATTTGGCAGTAGCTAGCCTCAGGGAAGAGGAAACCAACATGAGGGAAGTTATAGACAATTCGATCAAACCTCTGAGTCCTCAAAAAGAAGTGTTCACTCATCTCTTCTGCATCCACTCCATAGAACACTAACCCTCCCTTCTCTTCTAGTTCCCTCACATTTCGTACTCCATTACTGTACTTTTTAGCTATGTTATCTATGCAGCACAGACAAACATAAACCTTCAATTAGATCATTCAAAATTCTTGCTTTAACCAGCAAAACTAAAGAAACCCGTCAACAGTTGGAAGTAAAAAGAATGGAGAGAGAGAGGGAGAGAGAGAGTACCTTGGGTATCAACAGTAGTAGAAACCAAGTTGCAAGCAGAACCAAAAGCTCTAGCTAGAGAAACAGAGAAGGAGAAGTCACCTTCTCCGACCAATAACATCCGGTGCTTTGATGAGTAATGTTTTTTCCATTTCTCTGGCTCCTCATCTTCCTCATCATCTGATGAATTTGATTCTGTTTCTGTCTCTTGATATTCTTCTTGTTTTCCCATCTAGGTTTATACAAAAGGACTGTCTATCAGTCCTGATCACTCACCTATGCCTTTGCTTTTTGGTTGGCATTGTCTTTATAATTTCTTTTCACCATTCCAAATAAAGCAGAGCCCAATACCCTCTCTCTCTCTCTCTCTGCATGTGAAGGGCATAAAATACATACACTTTACTACTATATGGGAAACTAGGATATTGAATTATTTTCTTTCTATAGTCTCGGATTTTGATTTTTCTCCCCTGGTAGATAATTACATCCTTTTTTATTATCAAAATATGAGTGTTGTTTTCGATAAAAAAAAAAAAAGATGAAAACATCGATAAATAAATTTTACTAATATATCATATCATTATTTTATACGATTCCTAAAAATTATCAATTCTATTCCATTTTCTTTTCTTTTTTTCTCTCCATTACTCATTTCTCAAAAAACATGGCCCACCAAAACCATATCCCTTCACCACCGACCCCACCCCACCACCAAAAACCTAGTAATGATACATTATCAAACTGAAAATATTATCCTTGTTCACCTTTTCATGGGGGAGACATAAACACAGAATCATTCAAATATGAGGTTTTGATGATGTTTTAAATTTTGATATAACGAAGAATAAGGTTATTTAGTGTTTGAATAATAATTAATTAAATGTTCATATTAATAATCTTTTCTTTGTAGCTTAGGAATTGCATAATTAATGGTAAAATTTCTAGTATTTGCAAAATAGTATTTTTCGATGGGATTTGAAGA
>Ga0307516_10006281_pt1 | contig 13967 bp, 10 predicted proteins | sample 19_EM_MG_FD_203310 | JGI IMG/M metagenome (GOLD analysis project Ga0307516, IMG submission 203310) | Populus trichocarpa ectomycorrhiza microbial communities from riparian zone in the Pacific Northwest, United States - 19_EM | ecosystem: Host-associated > Plants > Roots > Unclassified | place... | reverse complement strand
ATCTCTCGTGTTTCACTCACAATCCCTTCAAAGATCAAAGAATGCTCTGATACCAATTGTTGATAATAGGTATATAAAGAACTGAATGTTGATGATAACCAGAAAAACAAAGAACAAAGAACTTGCAACAAAGAACAAAGAGCATAATGTTTTTCATATTGGTTACTGCCATCCCTTAGCTTTTATTTATAGATGAAATCAATCACAACACAATTAAGAAACATAACTAACATAAACTCCATTTATGGAGCTATGTAACTTATCCTAAATAAGTTTCATATCTAAAGAAGTAAAAACTCACTAAACAACATTAAAATAATGATGTTACTAATAGATAAACATTAATGAAAGATAACATATGGCTGAGACATTAATTTCAGCTTTGGTGCCATAACTTCAACATAAACGTATGAATCTTGACTGCAAGTATGGTTTATGACTGGAACATTGACTTGAGGGCAAAAAGAAGAAAACAGTAATAATTTGTCTCAAAGCATCTTAATTCACACAGATGATAAGCATGAACAGGATAATGGGTTGGTCCAGTTTCTTATGCTTTGTAAACTTAGTGAATGCATTTAAGGTGTTTCTGATGATTAGCATGCTGCGGATTAGGAAAAACAGATTCAGCACTTCAAAAGTGGTTGACATCATGCTGTGTACATGGCAGTTTGTACATAGTGAATCAGTTTTTTTTTCCCTTTGGTTCAGAATAGAGGCCCCGCAGCTTCTCTAGTTAGAGGTAACCTTCCTTCATTTTCATTTTTCTTCCTTGTATATATCACCTGGTGTTTGATAAGGACCCTAACACATGTATAGCTAGGGGCCCCTGTACTCTTAAAATCACTTCACAACGTTTATGATTATTCATTTCCTAAACATCTTCAGTACTCGTATGTGATGTTAAAATCATCTAGAAATAAGAGGCATCAACAATTCTTTTTCTCAACTCAGTTGATAACAGTCTATAATTTTTGTTTAGCCTTCCAGGAACTAACCTCTACCTGGCTCTATTTTAACTACTGTACCTATTTTATTTTGATTGTGAGTATGGCTATCAAAATTGGTTTTGCTAATCTTTGCTGAATGTTTTTAGGCGGTGACTGTATTGGTTGTTTTGATCTATTTGCTCTGCATCTGTTTTGGCTTTTGGTTATTTTTTGCTCTTGCAATCCTTATTTGGTGTTTTTCTTTGGATTTTTTTAATTGTTTTGATAGGTTAACCAGAAGATTTGGCATTTTGTACATTGGTTTTTTTGGTTTTGGGTTTTGTTTGCCATGCAGGGCCTCTTCTCCCGCGTTTCCAACTTTGTTGGGTGAGCTTATGTGATTTTATTTTGCTGGTAAGGCCAACCATTGAGGTCCTTTTCAGCTCTTTTTTTTTTCCTTTAAAGATTAGTGCATTCATGAGTTGTTTTGTGTTGTTTTATGTTGTTGTTCCTTTGTGGATGTTTCTAGACTTCAAGCTTGTTGCTATTGGTTGTGGCTGGTTGGGTGCTGAAAAAATTTCCTTCTTTGGTTGTTTTTGCATTCTTAAGTAGCTTCATGTTGCGCGTTGATGCATGTTTAAAGATTCAATTTTTTTTTTTTTTTACTTTAATTGTGGCTATATAATGGCTTGCTTTGCTAGGCATATTATATAGATTTTGCCACATTTTTTTGTTGGCTCGAATTACGAATTTTTTAAGCATATTGTTCTCGATGTATGGAAAGTGATTACACATGATTGATATCTTAATAAATTGATTTATTTCATTTGTTTGGACAGGAAATAGAAAGTGGTTTCACTTCTGGAGATTCTTGTCTTTGTAGCTTCTGACAAGGCTGAGGTATATGCGTTGTGGCATTAAATATGAGAAGAAAGTGACCATTTGTACACGAAGAGGTCGCATCACATGCTGATGCTGAAGATTTTGGCCTACGTTGATGTGTTTACTAATTTCTAGCAAATCTTGACTTGGACTCAGTCACAGTCATGTATGCACCACCTCTCTTGGTTCCCTCTCCCTCATTCTCTCTAGCTGTCTACAGTTTTATGTTTGGTGTTTGGCTGATAACTAGATTATTTATACATTGAAGCGAAAGAATGCAGCGTATTATTTTGGTTTTCTTTCTCATCAATTTTCATTTCAATCAATCATAGGAAGAAAGGTCTACGTCCATCTTTCCATTTTTCTTTTGTGGTTATTGTCTTTCCATTTTTCTTTTATTTGTTGGCTTTTCGATCAATTTAAATACTGCTAGTTCTGCGACGGTATTGTTATTCAATTGATCTAGTTGTCCCCTTACTGCTTTGCAGGCCTTTCATTAGTTTATGTATTGCCTTTGCTTCTTTTTCTAATCTTTCTCTGCCTTTCCCCTGTTTCTGTAGTTTACAGTGGTGGGTTCTTGGTTGCTTCTCTTGGAGCTTTTCATTCGAATGGCTTCATCTGTGGTTTTTGTGAGCTTGTGTTGATCTAGTTTTAAATTTGGTTGCTGTCCTTTTTTTGGATCTCTGCCTTTTGGATCATCTTTGAACTTTTATTTCTACATTTGTGTTGTTTTTCAAAGGATTTTCTCGCCCTTCTCATTTGCAGAATTTCCAGCTGAACAACTACGTTGGTTCTTTCCCGCGCACTGCACCCTTTTCCTCCTGCGCCTGAGAAGTTTGCTACGTTGCCCACATTCTTTTTCTTGCGTCCATCCATCTTCCTATATGATTGCTGACTTTTCTTCAGTTTAGTGTTGTTTTCTTTTCTTTTGTTCTTACTCTTCTTTCCTCTTCCCTTACCTTTGTTTTCTGATTTTTATTGTCGAACATCTATCACTTGCCTTATTGTTTTGCTGTCAACTCTATAGGATCACGCCCATTCTCTTCTCAGTCAGCTTCTCGGTCTTCTTTCAAGGATCTGATGGTACATCTCACTTTTTTTCTTTCGCTTATACATGTTTTTAGCTTCTCATAGTTGTTACTTTAAGTACCCCTCCCCCACCTTTACTCAATCCTTATCCATCTTTCTTTTAAGTTTGCTTCTACATAGTTGTTATGCTCCCAACCTCCATTTTTACCCTGGAAGCAGTTCCTTTTGTGTTGTTTTTACTGCCGCAGTTGTTTTCTCTTATACATTGTGCACGCACTCTTTTACCCTTTTTGTTTTTTATCCAACACTTCGTTTCATTTCGCTGGCTCAACATCCTATTCATCAGTAGATTTATGACTTTGCAATGTGCTGTTTATGTTGGTGCTCTGTTAGTGATCTCGGGCCCTGTAATCAGGTTTTTTTAAGATGCCTTTATTCTTCTCTTTTTCATTTTTTTTTTGTTATTTTCCTTGAATTTTCCAGCCTGTTGTGCAGCACATGTGCTTTTGATTCTTTTGTTGTGATCTTTGTTTATGTAAATTTCACAAGGCATAAGACAATTCCTGGTTAAATGATTCTTTCTTTTGAGGTGAAAGATATTGGAAAACCAAACAAGAAAAAATTAGTTGTCCACGAAGCGAATGAGCCTCTATTGGAAAATCTTGAGAGAGCACATATACAATTATACATTGATGAAGAAGAAGCATATAACCTAGAAGTTAAAAATCATGAGATTTGTTTTTAAAGGGAATATGGAGCAGAAGAAGAACCTTACTTTGCAGGTGCTCGAACAGTTCCATCTTGGAGAATACTGTTTTCCTATGGTTTGATTTGGTTGTTAAATATGAAGCATCATGCTGGGAGATTGAAATGCAATTTTGGAGTGACTGTGTTCGCCTTCATAAGCCACAACTAACATGCTAGGATCCTCCAAGCTCCTTTCTACATGTTTTCTTGCAGGGCATCCCTTCCAGATGCTGCTTTTTTTCTCTTTCAAAACCAAAGAACGAATTAAAGAGATGTTAGTAAGCAATTTTACTGGTCAAGGTAGCTTTACTCTTAGATGGCCAAGTTAGTGTCGAAAGCTTGTGTTCAGTAATGAAGATTACAAAATCCAAATTGCAAATGTACGGTTCTTAACTGGGACATTTGCATGGGGGAAAAAAGAAGAAAACAACAATAATTTGTCTCAAAGCTTCATAAATCACACAGATGATAAGCATGAACAGGATGATGGGTTAGTCCAGTTTCTTATTCTTTTTAAACTTCTTTGCAAGTGAATGCAGGTGCATTTAAGGGGTTTCTGATGATTGGCATGCTGCAGATCAGGAAAAACAGATTTAGAATGCTGTGTACATGGCAGTTTGTACACAGTGAATCAGTTTTTTTTTTCCCTTTGGTTCAGAATAGAGGCCCCGCAGCTTCTCTAGTTAGAGGTAACCTTCCTTCATTTTCATTTTTCTTCCTTGTATATATCACCTGGTGTTTGATAAGGACCCTAACACATGCTGTACTCTTAAAATCACTTCACAACATTTATGATTATTCATTTCCAAAACATCCTCACTCGTATGTTTTTAGTAGTATTGGTTGATAACAGTTTATGATTTTTGTACACTAATTCTTCGGAAATTTGGAGTACATCAGCATAATCATCTATTCAGCAAGAACATTGTTCCTTCTGCAATTACAAAATTCAGCTCTGAAATTGTCTCCCTGCCCAAGAACATCATCAACATATATAACCACACAAAAATCGAATCCTTTAAAGTTAAATAACAAAATCAAGTATAAAATAATATAAGTTACACATACGAATTCGCATTCATATCTATATTAAGCTCTTTTATCTTCGTGATAAGCTGCCAGCTCCATCCATTTTCTTACATTTTAACAAATATACTTATCTCATAAAGATACGAGAAAATTATATAGGTCACATATTTATCTAGCCTGACAAACAATACTCTGCATAAGCTTCAAATAACCATTCCATGGCTTCCTTCAGTCTTCGAGGTACAAATGCACATATGACAGTTAAAATAGCCAACCTGGTATTAGTTTTGGAAATATAAACTACGAAATGCAGAATGAATGGACTGAGTAGAGAAAAAATGTCAGGAAAATGGGTGGCTTCATAGTTTAAGCATATTCAATTCAATGAATACAATAAAAAAAGAAACATATTCTAATATAAAAGTCAGTGAAAAACATATATTGATAATGCAATTATTTATAGTATGTGGAAACAATCTTTAAATAAATAATACTATATTGATAATGCAATTATTTGTAATATGTGGAAACAATCTTAATAAATCTAATTTAAATTATTTTGTTCAAAAAACGTTACAATAATGATTGAAAAAATACGCTGGATGGCTATTGATTTTATCATTGCTAAGTATATATTTTGTTAACAAATGGATACATAATAAAAGCTAATTCGGTATTAGTTTCAAAGCAAATAAGTTAATTTACCATCCACAAAATTAAAGTAATTCAAGTAAAAATTAACAGCTAAGAACTAGGGGAACCAATCATTATCATATTTTGAACAATTTAGCTGCCTTCCCAAAAAAAAAATATCATTATTAAAATATTTGATTAAATTCTTTTGTTCATAAAAAAGTAATTCAGTCATGAAAATATAATTTTGGTAGTTAATAATGTCATGTGATAGCGTACGGAATCAAATCTAGGTTAAAAGAGAAAAAAACAAATAATCATTTATTTTATAAAATGTTTTAAATTAAATGAAATTAAACCATTTTAAAAGAATGAAGTGTAATTGCTTTCATTAATTCGAAAACTTTAATTGGTTCTCCCTCCTCTGCATACAAAGTAACATAAAAATTTAATCTCAACTTACCTGTACACCTCTACCCTCTATATAGATTGTTGGGATATGAGAAATCTTGGGCCACTCAGAGCCATTCTCCTTTCTACAATTTTCTGAGAGATGTGGACATCCCCAAATCCGCAAATGCTCTAAATTGGAGAGGCGTTGAATGGCTGTTGAACTTGGCAGATACTTGAGATTCTTGCAATTCGAAACAATAAGAGATTGAAGAGAAGAAAGGTTGGCCATCCATTCTGGCAAAGCTTCCTCAAATCCCTCTCCCATGAAATCACATATACACAAGTTAGTAAGGGCAGTGAGGTGTTGAAGTTGATCCCATCCATGTATCGTTAGGGATTTGAGGGACCCACTCAAGTTGAGGTGTTGGATTGAATTTAAAACTCCTACAGGAAAAGCCTCCATCACCTCTGAGAAACCACCGATGTCAAAAAACTCTAGTTGGGTGAGGCTGCCTAAGCAATCAAGACACAATTGGGGACATTCCCATATCCCCAATTGCTTTAATTTGGAGAGGCGTTGAATGGTTGTTGCGCTCGGCAGATACTTGAGATTCTTGCAATTATTAATCCAAAGAGATTGAAGAGAAGAAAGGTTGGCCAACCATTCTGGCAAAGCTTCCTCAAACTCCTCTCCATTGAAATCATATATAGACAATGTCTTGAGGGCAGTGAGGTGTTGAAGTTGGTGTGGTACACTCTTCAGTTTATCCCACCCATGTATCTCTAGGGATTTAAGGGACCCACTCAAGTTGGGGTGTTGGAATGAGTTTAAAACTCCTGCAGGAAAAGCCTCCATCTCCTCTGAGAAACCACCGATTCTCAATTGCTTCAGTTGGGTGAGGCTGCCTAAGCAATCATCCTCTGGGACATTTTTCAAATTCTGACACCCACTGATTTCTAAAAAAACAAGAGAAGGCAATTTTCGTAAACCATGCCAATCAAAACTGATGAGCTTATCACAACCTCTAATCTCTAATCTTCGAAGCGAAGACAATTCTTGTAAATCACTGATATGGATAAGCTCTCTCCAAAACAATAGCCGCAATTCCTCTAGAGATGCGCAATATTGTAGTCCGCTTGGAAGAGCTACCAATTTACATCCCCAAATATCCAATTTCACCAGAGCTGTGCAGTGTTGTACTTTTGGAATTAATGCCAGCTTTGGACAATCACATATCCACAATACTCGAAGAGACGTGAAGCCATCAAATTCACCACATAAATATCTCAGTTCCTCGCATCTTCCAAATTTAAATTCTACAAGAGATGAAAGACGACATATAGGAATGCTTTTCAACTTTCCACATATCCAAATACTCAACTTTTCAAGATAAGGAAATACTGCAACAACTTCTCCGCCTGGTACCATCCATTCTTCAAGACCATCCATTTTGGACAAAGTGAGTTCTTTTAGTGCTGGAAACAGTACTGCTGCACCGCCACTGCTACTATAGAACTCATTGCCTATACATTTCACATTAGGCATTCCGCTCATCTTTAGAATCTTAAGGCGAGGAAGACATCCAAGTGTTGGGAGTTGTCTGCTCTTGCTGCACCCATTCAATCTCAGCACTGTCAGATTATTGAGTGGCAATATAGACATCCATGATGGGAAATCTTCACCTCGATAACCCTCAATTGTCAAGCTTCTTATGTCTGGGTGAGGCTGCAGGCCTTCCAACACATCCTTGTTGTTAACACTGCTATTACCTTCATCACTCCATTCAAGCACCAATTTGTTCATTCTTTTTTCACGCAGTTTTGCCTTCTCAGCTTCTTCTTTGTCTCTCACTTGCTCAAGCTTGCATATTTGCAATTCTCCTCTTAGTTCATTCAAACATCCCAGCTCTTCAACCATGTGATTCGGACCCACAACAAAAAAAGGCAAAGTCTGAAGGCGTGTTAAGAGTCTCACCTCAGCTGGCACTAGCTTTGGATCATTAAAATGAAGATGTCTCAAGCTAACTAAATTTCTCATTTTCTTAGGAAGCTTTTCTAGTGACTTGCAATAAATGAATCTTAATGTTTCCAAATGGTAGAGCTTGGTGATGGATTCTGGCAATGCTCTGATAGCAGTAAACGACACATCAAGATATCTCAAATGTCGCAGCTTGCAAATTGAATCTGGTAACTCAGCGATATCAGACCGTCGCAATTTGAGAGTTCTCAAGCTTTTGAATTTCCTAGACCCATTGAATACATCAACCATTGAGAAAACAGTTCGTAATTTTCTAGCATCAACCGCTGTTAATGCTGCCTCAACATCCCCACAAGATATGAGATTTAGATGACGAATATGAGATGCCCCATCGACAGCCGAATCGGCCTCCAGATTTAACACTTCTAATTTTGAGACCTGCAATGCAAGATCATGCACAAGATCATGCATCTTGCAACTTGTTATGATCTCACACTCATTCCTTTCAACATCTTGGAAAAAGGAATTTGCAAGCAATTCATTGAAATACTTGTTGCCTTTGTCATCCATCCTCCCATTTGATGGCCTGAGAAAACCTTCAGCCATCCAAAGTTGAATTAGCTCTTCCCTTTGAATATCAAAATCTTTTGGGAAAATGGAACAGTATGCAAAACATTTTTTCAGTGATGGCGATGACAAGTAATCAAAACTGAGTCTTAATATGCGCAAAACTTTATTTCCATCTTGATAATCCCAAATTCTACTGTTTAGAATTGACCAGCACTCCTGTGCCTGCTTTCCGTGAAGAGTTCCTCCCAAAACTTTAGCAAGCAATGAAATCCCTCCACATTTCTTTGCAATATCTTTTCCAGTAGACTCCAAGTCTGAAGGTATGGTTTCTCGTCCACCCCTACTCACCTTTTGCTTGATAATGGACCAACATTGATCATCTGATAGTCTCCCTAGCTCGTGCTGACTCCCAGGAGAAGTCTCCATCATGCCTGCGACTTGCTTACTGCGGGTTGTAACAACAACAGCATTCCCATTCATGCCGTTAATTTTTAACAGTTGCTCCTTCAAATCATCCCACTTACCATGGTCTTCATTCCACACATCATCAAGAACAAGAAGAAATGTCTTCTTTTCCAGCTCTTTCTTAAGGTTTTGAAGAATTGCATCAAGACTGTTCAACCCACCCGTAGTTTTGTCAATCATTTGCAACATTGCTCCTAAAATCTTCACTTGATTAAAATCATTAGAAACACAAACCCAAATTGTTAAATCAAAGTGTTTTCTCTCCCTCACTACTGCACAAACGTTTTTTGCTACAGTAGTCTTTCCAAGGCCAGCCATCCCCACTATAGGGACAACCGCAAGGACATGTTGGTGTTTGGTCAACCTAGTCAGCAATTCAATAACTTTAGAGGCATCATACTCCCTTCCTACAATTTCAGAGCTGTCAAGGAAGGAATCTGTCTCTCGATCTGGATCCCAGCTAACTTCTTGAGCTCTATCTACAGGTAGAGATGTCAATCCAAGCCCAAAGCGAGTTGCAAGTTTCTGAATCTCATCCAGTGATCCATTGATCTCCTTAACTTTTTGACCCATATTCAGACGGAATGCAACAGAGTTGTGGAGTGAAAAACAGTCACGTACCTTCCCCTTCTTTTGGTCTTTGCGGAGAATCTCATACGCAAACTCGTCTAGAACATCTTCAGCATCATAAGCTACAACCTGTAGGTTCTGCAGCCAACGCTTCACAGACTCGTCTGTTACTGCCCTTCTGGCTGCGTCTTGGAGCACATCTTTGGTCATGGTCAAGGACTGGTTGAGCTTTCGTAGCTGGCCCTCCAATCCCCAAGCAAGGCCGATCCCTTCAGAAGCTATGGAACTCACCCTTTTCAAGGTCTCCTCCATGGCAAACGTAAGAAAAAGCTCTGCTGCCATATTCTGTTCTCTTTTTTTTTGGAAATCAAAGAAGAAATTTTGAGCACAAAAGAGAGAAGTATGGTGTGAAATATTTTAAAGAAATGAAGCGTGTTTTGGAATGAAGAGATGCATTGAACATTAATAGAGAAAGATGCGTGAGGGTCCCTATCTTGCTAATTGATTGATGGCTGTTGGCAGTATCTTCCACGAACCGCTACCGTCAAGTTGTCATGTCATGGTTAAGAAAAATCCACGGACGCCTCAATCGGCATTGTACTAACTTTTAAACTATATATATATATATATATATGTTATTGGGACCAGTGTTTCATTGGATAGTGCTGTCTTTCAGCTTCTAGTTGTAGCTCATTAGTTCTGACCGGAGGCTAGAGCTAAGATCAGGTACTATATTTAAAGCTTTCAAAATGAAAGTATATATATGAATGCTTGCTCTTGAAGCTTCTCACATCTGAACCAAACAAAACATGACATATTTATAGATTAGTTAAAAACTCTTCAGTATTTATGATCCTCGAGATAAAGATTGTAAAGAGATTCTGAAAATATCTTGGTGATGGTTATACGTACGATCTTTATCAGCACAACTCAGGTCTTCCAATCTCATCTTCAAACAGCAGATGTCGAAGACATGACATCAGTTAGTAAATGCATTATAGTCATGATCTTTAGAAAAGTTCAAAGTTTTTTAAGCACAGGGATACACCTCTTGATGGGAACCAGTTTTACGTAGCAAAATTATGTCAATATTTTCCACCACCATCACTTATGATAGATACACTAAAATTAGCCATAATATTTATTGTAATAGTTATTAGTTAATTGGTATTTATTTGTTGTTGTCAAGGCTTTTATTTCTCATATAAATAAAGACAAAAAAAGAGCAAGAGAAGAACAAGTGTGCAGTGAATGATGCAATTGTGAAAGTAAAAAAGAGCAGATTTGAAAGAAACACCGAGTGTAAGAGTGAAACACTGGGTTTTGTGGAATTACATTGAGTTGAGTTGAGTGTTTGTATCAGTTCTCCAATAATATACAATCTGCTGCCGTCTTTGTGGACGTACCCGGTTTTGGGGAACCACGTAAATATGCTTGTTTGTGTTTTTATTTGTGTTTACTTTCGGTCCAGTATGCACAACAAATTGGTATCAAAGGATTAGGGAAGCTAGAACACTAAAAAACACGTTTTTCATCTCTCGGTTCAAAGTTGCAGAATTTTCAAAGTTCTCATATCTTGATTTTGACCACCTGCGGAGATTTCTCTCATTCATACGAGTCCAACGATATAAATATCATTGAAACCGGAGTTGAAAAGAGCCCTGTAGAGCTCGCCAAAGTTTTGCCTAAAATCTGCCGAAAAAACCAGACAATGTCGGAATTCAAGCCTGAGAATATTATGCCACGTCATCAGACACGTTGGTGCTAAGTCATCATCCACGTCATCAACAGAGGGTCCACATTGCCATGTCATCAGACATGTCATTTAACGGTGACAGAATATTCTATTGACAGAATAAGTATATTCCGTTAATAGTAAGAGAATATTCCCTTAATAGTGATAGAATATTCTTTATCAAAGATAGAATATTCCTTTCCTGAGTTAACTCGGTCAGATTATTTTTTGGCCAACTCAGTGACTTTTTAGCCCTGTTTTTGGCCGAGTTAAGCTTGTTCCTAGCATTTTTAACCATTACAGACGCAACCGTGGTGTCCATTTTGTGAAATAGCAAGCCAAAGTTACTGTTTTGGCTCTTTTGAGCATAAAAGTGCGTGTTTTAACAATTTTAGGAGTCCATTTGTAATCCAAAGACATCCTAATGGCTGATATTCCAGAAGAAAGATCAGCGGGGAATGCTAGTATACCTCCACAATACATCCCGGTATCGAGTATCAAATTTGAGGTGGAGAAGTTTGATAGGAAAGGTAATTTTAGCATGTGGAAATGTGAAGTTATGGATATACTTGTCCAAATAAATTTGGATTTCACTCTAGAAGATAAACCGAAGGATTTGGATGATAAAAGCTGGGAAAGGATAAATCGGTTGGCCTGCAGTTCCATCCGACTTTGTCTTGTAAAGGATCAGAAATACGTCTTTTTCAGAACAAAACTCTGCAAAGGAATTATGGCAAGTATTGGAGGACAAGTTTATGAAAAAGAGTATAGAGAATCGTCTCTACTTGAAGAAAAGGATCTTCCATTTTCAGCACAAGAAAGGTACTTCCATGAATGAGCATTTGAATGATTTCAATAAAATGATAGCTGATTTGAAGAATTTGGATGTGGAAATCGATGATGAAGATAAGGCTCTATTGTTATTAAATTCACTGTCTGACACATATGAACATCTCGTCACCACTTTACTATATGGTAAAGAAAAGATTAAATTCATTGATATGTCCAATGCTTTGGTGAATAATGAGTACTGAAAGAAGGACCAAATTATTCATAAGGAGTCAACGTCAGAAGCATTGACAGTTAGAGGTAGAACGAACCCCAGAAGATTTTGAGAGTGAGGGAGATCTCGCTCAAAATCCAGAGAAGAATCATCAAACAGACGATATCTTGCAAAAGATGAGTGTGCTTTTTTCACAAAAAAGACACTGGAAGAAAGATTGTCCAATCAAGGGCAACAAGGAAAAAGATGAACCAACTATGAACGTTGCTCAAGATGAAGATAAACGAGACTCTGCATTCATGGTCTCATCACCAGAAAACCATTATGGTGAATGGGTTCTTGATTCTGCATGTTCCTATCATATGTGCCCTAACAAGGACTTATTCTCGAGACTCGAGGAGTTCGATGAAGGATTTGTGTTAATGGATAATGATGATGTTTGTGAGATCAAAGGGACTATCCATCTGAAGATTCATAATGGGGTAGTCAAGACACTAACAGATGTACGATATATACCTGACTTGAAGAAAAATCTCTTCTCACTTAAAGTCCTAGAATCCAGTGGTTCTAAGATTATCATGCATGGTGGAGTCCTAAGAGCAATCCATGGTGCATTAGTTGTCTTAAGAGGCACGAGGATAGGAAACTTATATTTCCTGGATGGATCTACAGTTACTAGTACAACAACTGTCTCCAAGAGTTTAGAAGATGATGAAACAAATAATTCTAGACTTTGGCACATGCGCTTAGGGCATACTAGTGAAAAGCTTTGCAAGGATTGGTTAAGCAAGGTCTATTAAAAGACGCCAAGATTGGGAAGCATGGGTTTTGTAAGCATTGTGTTCTTGGAAAACAGACAAGGGTCAAGTTTGGCACTGCGGTACACAACACAAAAGAGATTCTAGATTATATTCATACAGACGTATGGGGACCTTCAAAGAATGAATCTATTGGAGGTAATCGTTGGTTTGTTACTTTTATTGATGATTTCTCAAGACGAGTATAGGTGTACATGATGAAACACAAGGATGAGGTCCTTGATATCTTTCTGAAATGGAAGAAAATGGTAGAGACTCAAACTGGAAGGAGAGTTAAGACTCTTCGGTCAGATAATGGTGGTGAGTACACTTCAGATCCTTTCTTTGAAGTATGCCAAAATGAAGGGATTAAATGACATTTTACTGTTCGCAAAACACCACATCAAAATGAAGTAGCAGAACGCATGAACCGCATATTGGTAGAGAAAGTCCTATGTATGCTATCACATTCAGGACTAAGCAAAGTGTTTTGGGGCGAGACATTAAGCTATGCTCGTCATATTGTTAATCTGTTACCTTCAGCAACATTAAATGGAAGAACCACTTTGGAGGTATGGTCAGGCTCTCCTGCAAATGATTATGACTCTATGCGTATATTTGGTTGCTCAGCATATTATCATGTTACCACGTCCAAGCTAGATCCTAGAGCCAAGAAAACTATATTTTTGGGCTTTAATAGAGGAGTAAAAGGTTATAGACTCTGGTGTTCTGAATCAAAGAAAGTGATTTTGAGTAGAAATGTCACTTTTGATGAGTCTAGCATGCTACAACAAGAGAAATCATAGGAGAAGGAAAAACAGTTTGGTGATGCACAACAGGTGGAGTTTGAGACTTCAATCATTCCTATAAAAACTGTTTAGACAATTCCTACTGAAGGAGATTCAGATGAAAGTTCAGATGAAGAAGATGCTACAACTCCAGCAACCACACAACAACAAGAATCCATTGCAACAAGTACACTGAAAAGAGCTATCAAGAAATCTGTTTGGTATTGTAATATGGTGGCTTATGCACTTCCGGTGATTGATGATGGAATCCCCTACACCTACAAAGAAGCAGTACAGAGTGTAGAAAGTGCAAAATGGAAAGAGGCAATGGATGAAGAGATGAAATCTCTCCTTAAGAATCAGACTTGGGATTTGATACAATTCCCTAAGGGAAAAAAGACAATTGGTTGCAAGTGGGT
>Ga0307516_10006280_pt1 | contig 13968 bp, 11 predicted proteins | sample 19_EM_MG_FD_203310 | JGI IMG/M metagenome (GOLD analysis project Ga0307516, IMG submission 203310) | Populus trichocarpa ectomycorrhiza microbial communities from riparian zone in the Pacific Northwest, United States - 19_EM | ecosystem: Host-associated > Plants > Roots > Unclassified | place... | reverse complement strand
CTTCTCCTTTTCTCTCTCGTCTCTCGGCCCTCTCTCTCTCGGTCTCCTTTTTTCTTTTTTTTTCCTTCTCTTCTTCGTCTTCTTCTCCGTCTCCTTTTCTTTTTCTTTTTTCTTCTTCCCTTTCCCTTATTTTTATAGGCAAAAACAGGGGAGGGAAACGTGGCTGGGGCGGCCACTGTTCAGCCACCCCTCTACCACCCCAGGGACACCTCTCCTCCCCTAACTCTAACACATGGAAAGCTGTGTAGGCAGAGGGTCCCTAGTCGGCGTCTTTTTGAGGTTGATGGCAATGACAGAGGAAGGAAGAAAAATCTTCTTCTTCCCCTACTTCGTGTGTCCAGGGGAAGAATAAAGGTTACAGTGTCGTTCAAAACGGCACCGTTTTGGGCTTTTTTTTTTAACAGTGCATGAAACGGCGCCGTTTTGGACAAAACGCGCCATTTCATTTAAAAGGAAAAGGCGGCAAAACATGTCAGAGTACAAATCAGTCCTCAATTTGTGATTTGTTCAATCGAGTCCTCAATTACAATTTTGATTTAAAATCAATGCAATTGTACCCCTGCCAAAAATCTAACAGCGGTCCTATAGTTAGCCGCCTTTTTCACTTTGGTCCTTGGTCTTGATATTATGCAATTTGACCCTCAATTGAGCAATAAACTTCTAATTTCATCAATTGGGCCCCTGACCGGTTTTAATTCCAGCCCCTCTACTTACGCGCCTTTTCCATTTTGGTCCTTGGTTTCGGATTTCTTCAATTAAGTTCCTAATTGACCATCAAACTTCAATATTTATGCAATTAAGCCCCTGATTTGACCAAATTAACTTCCAAAAATTATAATTTGACCCCAGAACTTTAATTTCTTCCAATTAAAGCCTAAATTGACTCCAAAATCAATTTTTCTTGCAATCAAACTCTCCATAAATTCAATTAAACCTTCAATAAAATTTAATTGAGTCCATAAACATCTGATTTTGGACTTTTCTTACTCAAATTGAATCATCAGTCAATAAAATACTGCTAAATTTTAATCTTTGTATTTTTTAACCTCCTCAACCAATTTTTACCCATTTTTTGGGCGCGTTGACATCCTTTTTTCACTGTTTATATTTTTTTGATAATATTTTTTTATTTGATTTTTTTTGTTTTTTGTTTTTTTTTGTATTTTATTATTTTTTGTGCGGGACCAAAAATGAGTTACAACATATCCTATGAAAATACATTGTTTACTTTTGAAAGCTAATTTATGATCTTCATATGGTCTGAGATAAGGGTAACAGGCACAACCAAAGGTTCGAAGTTCAGAATAACTAGGCATAGTTTTATGAAGGACAAAGTATGGTTATAATCTTTTAAGACTTTGGTTGGTAAGCGATTGATCAAGTATATTGATGTTAAGAAAGCATCTACCCAGTAACAATTAGGAAGACCGACTTTTGCTAAAAACGTTAACCCCATTTCTTGAATTTGTCTATGTTTTTGTTCGGCTATACCATTTTGCAGAGATGTATAAGGACATGTTAATCGATGAAAAATACCATTATTTGTTAAAAATATTTGAAAATCCTTAGATAAATATTCTCCGCCATTATCAAATTGCAATTGCTGAATTGAACAAGAAAATAAATTTTTAACAAGAGCTTTATATTTTTGAAAAATTGAAAAAACATCACTTTTGAAATGCATGGTATACATCCATGTAAGACGACTAAAGTCGTCAACAAATAAAACATAATAGCGACAACCTCTAACTGAAGTGATAGGATATACTCATACATCAGTGTGGATTAAAGCTAAAGGTCTTGTGGATTGTCTGTTGGGGTCATTAAAAGGTAATCTCTTAGCTTTTCCTAGTTGGCAAGAACAACAGATACTAGACCTTTTTTGCTGGCCTTTTATTTGCAAGAAAGAAGACAAATACTCTAGTATATAATCGGCAGGATGACCAAGGCAATCATGCCATTGATCCCTGGTGGCTTTTGTTCCTAACTTGGAAGTTAGACAACAAAATTTAGTGATGTAATTCTTGTTCCCGTTGATTGGATAGAGTCCATCCTCAACCAGCCCGTAGAGCAGTAGTTTGTCTATCTTGTTTTCCTTGACACAAAAATCAATCCCAGTAAAAATAAAATAATAGTCATTATCAAGGTAAAGTTGGTTAATGGATAACAGATTGGTTGCAGCTTGAGGACAATGAAATACTTTATTTAGTTGAAAAGAAGTATGATCTGTATGTAGAGAAGAAAAGCCAGTGTTTTTTATTATCAAACCCAAACCATTGCCTACTTAGACAGTTTTAAGATCATCATATGGTTGAAGAGTTGTTAAATTTGCTACATTGGCAGTAATGTGAGCATTAGCCCTACTGTCCGCATACCAAGTTTACTGTTCAAAGGTGTTATTGGCTTCAACAGCCATGACTGCTAACTCAGAAGGTGGTCTCCTGCTTTAGAAAGAAAAATTAAAGCGTTGGAAACAATCTAAAACAACATGACCGTGCTTATCACAAATCTGACATTTTGGTCGTTCATGTGGAGTTGCACGATCATTGTTGAAGTGAAGTTTGGGAGGGCCACGAGGCTTTGCTGATGCAGCAATTTGTTGAAATTTTGTAACAGTACCTGCAGGCTTCCTTTTTGGATAATTAGAGTGCTTGGCAACAAATGCAAAATTCTAATTTTGCATCAGAATAGGTGCTTCGACTAATGATTCAAAACTTAAAAGTTCAGATTGAAAATCATCAAGAGACAATTCCTTATCCCTACAAGCAAAATTGTAAGATGTAATGAATGGAGTAAAGGTGGCATGAAGACCATAAAGTAAAAATGTGATGAAGTCCTTATCATCCACAGGTTGGCCTGCAACAGCAAGATGATCAGCCAATTGCTTAGCATCTTCAAGGAATGTGGAATATGATCAATTTCCTTGAACGATAGTTTGAAGTTGTCTCTTAAGAAGAGCAATACGGGACCTTGGGGTAGCTGGAAATCGAGTCTGAAGAGAATCCCAAACTTGTTTGGATGTTTTCAGGCTAAAGACAGTAGATATCAGCTTCTTAGAAATAGAGGCTAGCAACCAGTTTAAAACAAAATTGTCTTTTCTGAACCAAATTGCATAAGAAATTTGGATGGTGCTTCTTCATAATTGTCAATCATACCATTTAGATCATGACTTTGAAGAAAAACCTGAAATTGAACACTCCATGTCAAGTAATTGTGTCCTTCAAGTATTTTGCTGACGGGTTGTGAGATGGACTGAATATGTTGAGTAGAAGGAGAGGAAAAATGTATGGGATTAGAGGAAGTCATGGAATCTGTTGAATATAGTATGAATGAAGAGAATAAGAAAGATTTTTGTGTGGAAGATGTTGGAACGAATGAGGCGTTTGCCTATTGCTCTGATACCATGAAAAATTAAACAAAAGAAAGGAGGGTAAATGGAATTCTGCAGATACACTTTGTAATGGAATGACTTGATTACTCTTCTTTCTATTTATTCGTATATATATAGATTTACACAGATAACAAATCAATAATTGAGTAACTGAAGGAGAATAAACTGGAGATTACAAGCTATTTGAATTTCAAGCTAGCCAGACTAGCGATTCTGCAGGCTGGTAGTTGACAGTAGAATCTTTGGAAACCTCTCATGATCTGTTGGCAGCCAACAGTGAGATCTTCTCCTGATTTGTTGGCAGATGTTGATACTTTAATAATAATAACTATGGAAACCCTAACATGAAACCCTAGAAAACATATATAGGGACTAAAAAAAAACTTTGGGAATAAACTATAATTTTCCATGCTTCTTAAACAATAAAAAAAAGGTTTTTTTTATGTTTGTGTTATACTCGGTCAGCGCTGTATATAATTTTTTAAATTGATAAGATTAAATGAAGTTTTATAAAATTGATGATCAATTTAATGCCATAATAGATTTTTTATATCATGAATACAGCACCACATGCAAACCAAACCCAACTATCATGTTAAAATTATGTGAAGAGAATGAAATTAAAAAAATAATAATTATAAAATGAATAATTGATTAAGGATAAAAAAAAACAAGTCGGAATTAGATGCACTGACTGCGTATAGGATAATTGTGCATAATAGCTTGATTTTCTATCACTGTCACTGCATAAGTTCCAGCTTTTCTGTTCAAAGAATTTCAGATCTTTTGTCCATGTATTTGACGTTAAAAGTTAATCAATGGCTACAGGAAAAGATTATATATATTATGTATGTGATGATTCACAAAAAAACCCAATCCAGCATAGTTCAATTAATAATTGTTGCATGCAGATATGATATATTGATTGCTAGTTGAATTAGAGTATTTTGCTTTCGATAACTTTAGTGGATTTACTTTTCTCCTTGCATGCATTGTTAATTAACTTGGGCTCAAAATAACTAGATATATAAAAAGTTTTATAAAAACCCATAAATCTAAAATAAAGTTTTAAAAAAACCTATGAAAAATCACTAAAATCCCATAAAAACTCAAAAAAAGCAAAACAAGTTTTGCTAATTTTTGTTAAAAAAACTAAACCAAATCAAAACTAATTGGCTTGAACTGATTTCTATACAGTTCAATTGTGAATTTTTTTAAAAAAATATTTGGTTTATTTTTTAACCAAAAAACCTAATCAATCAAAAATTGATCACCACTGGTAAGAGCTCGCATTACACCTTAGTCTTTAAAGATGGTGTTAATTTCTGTTAGAAAATAATATAAATCATATCCTAGGACTTCACCTAACAGCTTAAGCTATTGGGCTGAGATGGTTCATTGACATGGTATTAGAGCCTTGATGACCAAGTGGTCACGAGTTCGAATCTCACCACCCTTATTTATTTTATAAAAATCAAGCACAAGATAATGTGAGTTACTTGAGGGGGTGTGTTAGAGAACAATATAAATCATATTTTGAAACTTCACCTAACAGCTTAAGCTATTGGGTTGAGATGATTCTTTGACATGATATCAGAGCCTTGATGACCAAGCGGTCACGAGTTCGAATCTCATCATCCCTATTTATTTGATAAAAAAATTAAGCACAAGGTAGTGTGGGCCTGTGCAAGTTTCAAGTCCAAAGGGCTTTCACTTGAGAGGGTGTGTTAAAAAATAATATAAATCATATCCTAAGACCTTACCTAACAGCTTAAGCTATTGGGTTAAGATGGTTCTTTGACATGGTATGGGCCTTGATGATGAAGTGGTCACGAGTTCAAATCTCACCACCCTCATTTCTTTGATAAAAATCAAGCACAAGGTAATGTGAGTCTGTGCATCTGTGCAAGTTTCAAGCTCAAAGGGCTTTCACTTGAGGGATCATACCCGTATAATATAATTCATAAAATGGTGGAGGTAGGATGCGTTGAGATGGGTATAACAATATATATATTATTTTTAGGAGGGGGCAGTTCCTATATTTGTTTTTTCTACGGATATTTCATAATGAGTGCTCTATTATGAGTCAGTTTACATATATATGTAGTGAATCTTAAAAACATGGAATTTGTATTCGATTAAGTCAAACCAATTAACAATGTGCATATTGTAGGAATCTTGGTTTAAAGTTTATTACAAAATATTTTTCTCATATTTTAATTTAGTCAATGTATAAATGGTTAAATCTTCTGTGTCATTAACTTCAAGATCTTTTAGTGAAAGGTTTCCTTTTTACGATATAGAAAAAAGAAGGCAGATAATTAATATAAATTTGAGTGAGTAACATATCAAAGACAAAACTTGACTGATCCTGTACATGGCCATGACATCTTTTCTCTAAGACAAGACCACTGAAAAGTAATGGTACAATAGAAGAAGTGGCCATGGACAGCGAGGTCAAGGAGAAATGGCCATGGACCACTAAAAGATGTGAAAGGAAGGAAAGCTAGAAGAGAGCCCTCTTTCTTTTAGTGGTGATATTGGTATTAGTAAGTTAGCCGGCTACTACCGGTAAATATCTTTGCATTCAAAGTGCGGGAACACTTGTCTAAAACGAATACTTTTAGAAAGATTACAGGCATATTGCTTCCATACCATTGGCTTAACACTACCAGCATAGGGAATGAAATTGTGAAAAAATAAAGGGTTTTCCATGGCTGGTTTATGGTGTGGTTGGGCTTGGCAGGTTCATGAGCTTTTTTGCAAAATAAGATTCTTGTTTAAATAGGAAATTCTTTGATACTAAAATTAGTAAGTATAGGAGGAGTACAGAGTGTGTGAAAATAAATATATAAACAAAGAGTTTCTGTGTGAGAATGGAAAAGACTATTTTAGTATCTCTTGTATAAGTTGGCTCTAGTTTGTGTGGCTTAGAACTGATATCTGGCTAAAGCTTTCAATGGCTAAGAGTAGCTTTGGCTTTTTTTGTATGGAGACTGGGTGTAGTCTCTGAACTTATCTCATGGAGAAGAAAAATATTTTCATAAAAAAATTAAGTCATTAGATGATATGCCTTGTTTGTTATTAGTGGAGATGTTGGGGTCAATATTTTCTTACAAATTCGAGTCATCTTGCTTGTTGTTCCATGAGCTCCTATGATAGAAATGTTGGCTACATTATCCAAGAAAAGTTGTGTCTGCACCTCATAAAAAAAAGTATTGCATGCATAGAAAATAGTGCGTGAATGGATAAACCAAAGGGATCTTAGTGTAGAGATTTTTAATGGAGTAATAAAGATTTTAATAAAAACATGAAAATTTGTTCATGGAGTTATGTTTGGAGACATGGTATCTTATAATAGAGATTTTTTGTTAGAGATAGTGAAGATAAAGAGAAAGTTACTCCTTTTATTCAAAAGTTTAAAAGATAGTGAAAGATACCATTTTTTAGACTTACCTAATCTCAAGTAATGTGTTAATGGAGATTTTTTTTTCCTATTTGTTTAAATTGCATCACATTCTTCATAAATTATTGAAGATATCCCTTAAAGATCAACTTTTTTATCTTTCTTTTCAAGGCATGATATTCTTCAATGTCATGATTGTAGTCATGGTGAAAGTGACAGAACTTGTTAGGATTCTTTATGTTAATACCACTATTCATGAAATATATGGATATCGTATAAAATTTCTTCCCTACATGGGATCCAACACCTTTATATGCATAGTGGTGAATGGTGCGGATAGGAGCTTAGAAAATAATAAGAAATCATAAATGGATCCCATGGTGTTTTTCTTGAATGTCTTTGTAGGAGATTGGTGACATTGTGGAGATTCTTCCCTCTAGAAATACAAGTATTCTTATCTGATCATACTTGCTTCTTCCACTCAAATATGATTTTTTATTACATGTTTTTAATTGACAAAAATTTTGTCATGAAAAGTATAAAAGCATTCCCATAATGAATATTTATAGAATCCACTTATTAGAGCCTCAATGGCGATAAGTTCACGTAGATTCTTCATGTTTAGCATTTATTTGTTGAATCTCTAGATATATGTTTTGTGCTTTTATTCTCCTGTTGTGTAATGGTGAAAAGCTTAATCATGTTATTTTTACTTGGTATACTAGTGCTAAAATAAGAGGTTAGCTTAACATACAAATTATAAAGATCAAATATGAAGCCAAGATCAATACTGTGATACCATATCAAAGTAGACCAATAAAATATCTTATAAGTTGTAGGAGAGCATATAGATATTATTTTCTCAAAGAGCATGTGAGCAAAAATCAAGGGAGGATTGATGGAAATAGTCATGCATATAGTTAAGATCTGTTATGAAGTGCTCTTTATAACAAGAGTAGTTTTTATTAAAAAGTTGAAGTATTGTGCATATTTTACATGTTATTTTTCATGTTTGTTTTTCATGAAACTAGAGTTATCATTATCTTTTGGTGCATATAATGGATTAGTATGTTGTATTCCTTATTGATGAAATGAAAGAGTGTGAAGCTATTATTGTATAACTAGAACAATATTGTTGAGCACCTATACTTGATGGGTGAGTTTCTGAAGACCCAAAGTTCTTATGCTAAGGAGATCGATTACTCTCTCTCTTGTCCTAAAGTTTTGTCAACCATGAAAATTGCTTTTGGTGAGGATTGAAAGAGAATGAACTAGCTTTTTTTCTTTTCCCATAAACAACGCCATTAGTAAGGTTATGAAAAAACTTTAGATAGAATTGGATTTATCATGGTTGTGTCCTGATTGATAAAGTGGCTAGGGAAGGTAATTATGATTGCCAATTATATACTTAACAAAGTACCCTATAAAAAGCTAGAAAATGCACCATATAAATTATGAAAAGGTAGAAAGCCTTATATAAATACTTCAAAGTGTATTAGTATCATGCAAAAGTGGCAGTACTTGATCTTAAAAAAGTCAAGATAGGACCTAAAAACATGGATTGTATTTTTATTAGATATACTTATAATGGCAATGCATATAAATTTCTTATACACAAGTCAAGTATTAAGAGTATTAATCCTGATACTATTATGGAATCAAGAAATGCTACATTCTTTGAGGTTGTGTTTCTATTTAAAGAAGTATAAGAAACCACTCAATTGAGAGAATGATTAAGACTAGCTCATGTAGTTATCATCAATTAGAAGTTGATGAAGTTGAGCCTAGATAAGTAAAAAGGAAAAAAACCAAAATGTTTTGGTTCTGATTTTCTAACATATTTGCTAAAAAAATGAACCTCTAAGCTATTCCAAAGTAATGTCATGTCCTGAAGCTTCTTATTAGAAGGAGATAATTAATTGTGAGATTGAATTTGTTATGAATATTCATATATGAAAACTAGTGGATCTTCCACTAGGAAGTAAACCATTAGGCCATCAATGGATCTTCAAACAAAAAAAACAAACTGATGAAATTATTGAAAAATATAAAGCAAGAGTTGTTGTTAAATGATTTAAATAACAAGAATGTGTGAACTATATAAACATATATTCTATAGTATCAAGAATAACTTTCATACAAACGTCAATAGTCATTGCAACTATTAATAAGCTTGAAATACATTAAATGAATGTAAATATAGCTTTTTCAAATGGTGGCCTTGATGAAGATGTTCACATAAAATAAAGGGTTTATTTTAAATGGACAAAGAAAAAAATTGTGTAAGCTTGTCAAATCATTGTATGGTTTGAAAAAGCACCTAAATAATGACATAAAAAAACAAGGTTAGTTATCAAATGAGTTCAAAATCAACAAAGTTGATATATGCATTTATGTGAAAAATATAGATAAAGTTTATATCATTGTACATCTTTTTTAAGGACAAAATACTGATTTTGTGTAGCAATGATCACATGATCAAGTCTATTAAGAAATATTAAATAATAAATTTAACATAAAATACTTGGGTGTTGTAGATGTTATAATAATAATAAAAATTACAAGGACATCTAATGGATTGATATTGTTTCAATCTTATTATGTAGAGAAAATTCTCAATAAATTTTCTAAAGATGACCATAGCCTAATCAAAGCACCAATAGACTTAAGTGTGCATCCGTCTAAAAGTAAAGGTAAAAGAATAGACCAATTAAATATTTTTGCATAATTAGGAGCTTGATATATTTTATAAATTGCACAAGAATTGATATTGCATACTCAATTAACAATTTTAGTAGGTTCACCAACAATTTGAATATGTATAATTGGAAAGCAATAAAAAAGGTCCTCAAATATTGGAGATACACCTTAGATTATGAGTTACTATATTAGTTACCCAACAATATTAGAAGGTTATAATGATGCAAATTGAATATTTGATAATAAGGATTTAAAATTTACTAGTCGATTTATCTTTATACTGAGTAAAATATTTGTGTCATGGAAATCCTCTAAATAAATGTGTATCACAATATCCATAATAAAATTAAAGTTTATTGTTTTTAATAAAATTAAAGAAAAAGCCAAGTGACTTTGGAATTTCATAAAGAATATCTTATATTAGCAAAAAACAGTGCTAGTTATTCGTGTCCATTGCGAAGTCAGTCTGCAATTAGAAGGACACAAAGTATAATGGTAATTCTAAACATTTATATTATAGATATAATATCATTAACTACTTGCTATTAAATAGAATAATTTCCATCGACTACGTAAAGTTTGTCGCACCTGACATCATGGATACGTTTAAAAATTAAATATTCTTGAAAGAATATGTTTTTGACATCTTATTCTTAGATAGGGAATGGTCTTGCTTAAGGAGTCGCCACCTAGTATTATGGTTGCTAGGAACTCTAATTGATCAACAAAGATTCTATGGTACGGGGATGGTTACACAAAAAGAAAGATATTATCACCTCTTAAGCGTCCTACTTGAGGTAAAATGTATTGCTGGTTTTGTCTTAAATTGCTAAGAGTTTGTTAGTTTATGCTATGATGGTCTGCTTGTAATATTCTTGACTCTAGCGTCAGTGAATATTCAACTACGGATATTTCCAACTCTGGCGTTGGTAAATATTATATAGTAAAAAAAATGGATGGTATTCCTAACTCTAGGATCAGTGAATAAACCAGTAAAATGAATTTAAATCAATGTATACATATTCTTTTTATTTTTTAAAAAGAAAAAAAATATATCGCATATCAAATTTACATTTCACAGTAAAAATCCCCAGATCAATTATACAGTGAAATACCAAAAACATTTGAGGGACCCACAAATAAATTAAAAAAGGTCCACGAATTTTCTGATATGCGGAATGACCTGTTTGACTAGATATCAAAATATAAGAGGATGAAAATAAAGGGGCAAGGCATAAGGGTGTGTTTTGCCAAAAACACCCTTGGCCCAAAATAGATTGGGCTGGCTCGGCCGAGGCCCAAGCCCATCTTGGCCTCATCTTATTTTTGATTTTTTTGGGGGGGGTCTGACCCAGCCTTTATGGGTTGGGCTGGACCTAGTGACCCAGCCCAGTCAGGGGTCCAAACCAGTGACCAGACCGGTTACTATTGCAGGCATGCGTGAAGTTGTAGGACAAGCTAGAGGTTTAACGCCTATCATTTTAGTGATGTCAAGAAGATTTAAGATATTTTTATATTATTTGAGATGAAGTCCTTCATTGTTTCTTTGTGCTTCAATTTCAAAGAAGAGAAATGAAGCCAAAATATTAGTTTTTCTGGTTTTATAGTAGATAATTAAAGCTAATAATGAAGAGAAATTATTATGGTAATTGTCATAACCCATTTCTTTCCAAAATAAATACCAAAAAATAAATAAAGGCTAGCAACGTAGAAAAAACAGGCCGAGGAGGATCTAAAAAATACACGAAAATCAAGTTGTAATTTTGGAGGAAATTCAAGGCCTAATTGTACTTCATTACACCTAAAATTAAAGAAACAATGCAAATTAAAGGTCAACTTAATTGATTATTGGGCTATTAAGTCTAAGGACAAAAATTAAGTCTAAGGAAATAATTAAATTTTCAATATGCCAATTTGATTTAATCATGAGCTAAATTGAAGGTTTAATCATGTTTAGGAATTAATTTGGGTCCAATTAAAGGATTTAATTAGGTATAAGGACTTAATTATATTTTAAAAGGGTCAGATTAATTTTATTAGGCGTTTAATTGGTGAAGAATTAAGTCTAAGAGTCCAATTTGGGCTCAATTGAGAAAACTAAAATTTTAGAACACCAAATTTAATTTTTACCATGTCAAATAATTGAAATTAGGGGTAAAATCTCAAAAAAGTAAAGTTTTTGGGTCAAATTGAAAACGTTCATAGTTAATGATCATTTTGTAAAAGGCGTCGAACTATAGGGGCTTAATTGATTGAAACCAGGGTGAAAATGAAAAAATTAAAAGTTTAATGGTCAATTAGGGGCTAAATTAAAGAAATCTGAAACCAAGGACCAAAATTGAAAGGCTCCGAACTTCAAGGTTAAAATTGAAGTTTTATAGGGACTAAATTGCATTAAATCAAAAGTTTAGGGTCAATTAGAGGTGCAATTAAAATAAATCAAAAGTGAAAGGACTAAATTGAACTTTGGCAAAAATCCCTAAACGACGTCGTTTTCAAAAAAATAAACCAGACGAACCGTCGTCTGTTCATTATCTTCCTTCTTTTTAGCCTGAAAAGACTACTCATTGGCTACTTTGTAGGTGCTTTTAATGCCTTTAACCTTCACCAAATTTAACAAAACATGAACCAAAATGATCACCTGACATTTCCTTACAACCTCGTATGATCCATTCAATCTGATTGAAAGTACCATAGTGGCCGAGATGCCAACCTAAATTTGTCAATTCAGGTAGCCTTGAATTGTCAAATTTGACAGTGTATGGTGCCTACTTTGAACCAATAGTTAGGATCTTTTCCAGCCGAATCAAGGGCCAAAAGTTTTTTTCCAATGAAGATAAGATTACCCTCTTCCATCCCCTATAAATAAATTTCAATTTTATGGTATGAGCATTAAAAAATCAGTGTACAAAGTTGGCAAAAAACTATTTTTTCTAGATTTTTTTCTTCTCCTTTGTCGGCCATACTTTTCCCCTCTTTTTCTCCACCTCCGGCGATGCCATCACCTTCAGCCACCATGCACAATCTCCCCTATAACACCAGCAACGCCTTTAGCCTCTCTCCTCCTCTAGTCAGACGAGTTTTCCCCTTTTTGTCCTAAAAAAACTCCTCTCCTGGCTACTGCATTTTACAGCTGGGTCCAGCCCGAAAAAAAAGAAGAAAAAAGAAAACCCAGGTCTTCTGGGCCGAGAGCGGCCCAGTTAGTTTGGTCGGCCAACCTTATAATAACAAAACAAAATTTAGAAAATTCAAAAATCCTTTCAAAATGACTCCCAAATATCAATGCAGATCACTGTATAACTAGGAATTATTAATTAAAGAATTCTTAACTTGTTTGAAATGAACCCAAATCAAACTCTATGCTAAATATGAGAATTAAAAAATGAATCTAGACTCATAGTCCACGCCAGCTAATGAAGAGACGTTTATTATAATTTAATTCAATAAAAATGACTCCATATCGACTCTAAAAATCAATGCAGATCCTTCATGGACAAGACTTATTAAAGATTTCTTAAATTGCTTGAAAATGACTTCAAACTCTATGCTATCCTAATAGGAGATTGGTAGCCCTAATCATTATATTTTTAGTTTCTAATATATCTATTAATGAAGTTATTGTATCATAAAACAATACTAAAATGTTAAAAGTGATTTAATTTGTACCCAAACAATTTTATAGACATGATTTATTGAGTGACTTAATCATAAAATTTGGATATCCATCAACTCAATTTTAAGTCTGTAAATATATATTTTTTTTTTCATGACTTCTACTTTTGAAAAATAAAGTCATAAATACTTAGACATAATTGTATATTCTCTTCTTTTTTAAAAAAGAAAAAGAATATAAAGCATAACCATTTTACAATTTGTTACTTTGAAAATTTTAATAAAATAGAAGAAATACATTAAATAAAGTCATTTTAATACCTATGATAAATAATAGAATGAGAATAAAAAAATAAATTGAGAATAATAAAAAAAAGTGGAGTTAGAATTAATTTTAAAAGCTCACCTACTAGCTTAGAATCTTGGTAGAATGGTTCCTTGAGGCATGGAAACCTCTTCGATTGAGTTAGTATTTGATTATCAACACACTTAATTATTTATATATTAGTGAATTAATATAAAAAAATTCAGAACTTAAGCTTTTAAATTAGAATCACTTTTCAATATTTAGCAATAGGTTCCTTCTCTAGTTTTGAATCTTGCCAACTTCATTTTTTTTTAATTAGAAACTAGATAAATAGCCTACGTTATACTATCGATCAAGTTAATTTTTTGCTAACATGAAAAAAGATGTTCATGCGATATCAATGTCGCACGTGAGCGACGTCGCGGCGATCGTCCACCCACAAAAAATAAATATGGGGGATATATATCTGGTCAATGTAGGGAGACAAGGAATTCGTTGTCTCTTAGCAGTGAAAAATGGTGTGGGAGTCGCCACCTAGTATTTTGGTTACTA
>Ga0307516_10006279_pt1 | contig 13969 bp, 11 predicted proteins | sample 19_EM_MG_FD_203310 | JGI IMG/M metagenome (GOLD analysis project Ga0307516, IMG submission 203310) | Populus trichocarpa ectomycorrhiza microbial communities from riparian zone in the Pacific Northwest, United States - 19_EM | ecosystem: Host-associated > Plants > Roots > Unclassified | place... | reverse complement strand
TGTAGTTTCCATGACAGATAGTTTGAGGAGGTGAGTTTGAGAGGGGTTTGAGCAGCAACATTAATACTAATAAGGGTGTTTTGAGAGTCATTTGTGTTTTGAATAGAAGGAGAAGAAGTAGCCATGGCCGTTGCTGAAGTTAACAGAGGAGGAAGCGGGAAGAAAAAAATGAAATTTGTTCCCTCTGATTAAGCTCTGATACCATAAAATACTGTAAAAGCTTATATTTCTCATTGATAAAACACCCGTATAAATACAAATCAGAAGTGTTTGAAAAACCTACAAACTAGGAAGGTTACAACTGAATCCTATAGTTTATGAGTTACAGCTACAACAAATAACGTTTAAATATATTTGAATAATGCAAGCTGATAAGGGAGAGCCGTAGATGATAAGGAAGCAGCAGAGGATAAGGAGGCAACTAATTATCTTTGTTACATCTCTATTAAGATTCGTGTTTAATAACTTTAATTATAAAAGGATATTGTATAGTAAAAAAAGAATCATAGTTTTATGAGATGGTGAGTCCTATTTCTTTGAAGAAGACAGGGAAAAGAATGGGATAAACTTTACTGTGATTTTTAGCTCAATTAGCTGGACAATTTTTACATTACATATCATGGAACAATTCACACGTACAGTGATAAAGGGCTCCCAAAGTTTTTCCTTTTCTTTCTTTCTTCTCATTAATTTGCTTCGACCAAAATCTAAAATTTCATTTCATTGTCAAATGAGAGACGAAAGGGATCCGATTCTGAGAAGAAACTAATTATTAGTTGGGACATAGAAAATAAGCTGAAGATAATTTCATGGCAGGTGTTCTTGGTCCACCAGATGCAACTCAAAAGGGCTCCTCTACCATTGCTATAAATGGATTGATCTTTCTCTTTTCAACCCTTTAGGGCTCACTACTTTTTTTGGCAGTTAAACAGATCACACCATATATAGACTAAAAATCCATTTAATTGGTGCTTATAAAATGTCTGCTAGTGGCAATTGTTAGGAAATATATTTATTTTGTTTTATTTGTTAAGGATAGAATAGTATTTTTAGTTTAGTCTATATATAATCTCTTTGTATTTAGGTTAAAACAATAACTTCAGAATAAAATGATCAATGAAAACCCTACCCTTCTTCTCTCTTACGTTCGTATTTCTTTTGTATTAATTTAGATTACTTTAACATGGTATCAGAGCTGGTTTTATGGAACGAGGTTTTTCTTTTAATGATATTTGTTTAGTTTCTGCAAATTTGGTATTTTATCTTCATTTCAGTTTTTGCAATTTGATATTTGCATTCTGTTTCTATAATTTTTTGTTTTGGAGTAATTGTATAACTTCAAGAAGATATTTGTTCAGTTTCTGTGATATCTATTCAGTTTCTGCAATCTGGTAGTGTTCTGGTTTAATTTGTTTGTTGATTATGGTTACTGAAAGAGATGATTTGTTTCAGTCTGTGAGTGTAAGGTTGGATAGAAAGAACTATTCATATTAGAGTTATGTAATGAGAAATTTTCTTAAGGGTTTAAGGATGTAGGGATATGTTAGTGGAACTTATATGATACCTAAGAATACTAAGGAGGGGGATGCTGCTTTGATAGATGCATGAGAAGCAGACAATGCAAAGATTATTACTTGGATTAACAATTCTATTGAGCATTCTATAAGTATGTAGTTGGCAAAGTATGAGACAACAAAGAAGGTTTGGGATCATTTGCAAAAGTTATTCACACAATCAAATTTTGTAAAGCAGTAGCAATTAGAGAATGACATACGAGCTCTTTACTAGAAGAATATGAGTATTCAGGAGTTTTATTCTGTTATGACAGATCTTTGGGATTAATTGATTCTTACATAATCAACATAATTAAAGGTATATGGTGCCTATATTGATCATAGAGAGCAGCAATGATCGATACAGTTTTTAACAACACTTCACAGTGATTTTAAAGGACTTGGAGGTTCAATTTTGCATCGTTCTCCACTGCCTTCTGTTGGCTCTGTTGTCAGTAAGTTATTGGCTAAAGAAATACGTCTTTAGTCTTATTCTGAAAAGTGAATTTTTTCTACTTCGAATTTTTCTGTACTAGCAGTACCCTCTAAGTCATTCTCTATTCATCATAATAAGCCTTACACAAGAGTTACCTTTGATGGGTGCAGTTTCTGTAAGCAGAAAAGTCATTGGAATGCTTAGTGTCCCAAGTTGAGACAACAGAATTAAGCTTGGAAGCCTAGCAACCAGTCATAATATAATGCTTATAGACCACCTTAGGGTTATAAACCACCACATCACAATACTGTAGTAGTAGTTTCATCAGGCTCGATCATCGATCCTATTACTCTGGCTGAGCAATTTCAGAAGTTTCTCTCCTTACAGTTACAAGTAATGTTTGTTTCTTTTTCATAGGTCTTCTTCTTATATTTCAGGTATTTCTCTCTTTAAAAAGTTATATAGGTATACCCCTGATTATTCCTCCTTTAGAGTTTTTTGTTGCACTTGTTTCATTTTTCGTCCTCATGTAGAACGTAGTAAGTTGCCCTCTCAATCTGTTATTTGTGTCTTTCTTGGTTATGGTGAAGGTAAAATGAGGTATCATTGTTTTGATCCAATAACTCAGAAACTTTATGTGTCTCGTCATGTTGTCTTTCTCAAGCATAAACCTTTTTTTTTTCTATTCCATCCACTACTCATAGCTTGACTAGATCTGATCTTATTCATGTAGATCCTTTTTTCTAAAGATTCTGATAGTTTATCATCTCAGGTTCCTAGTACCTCAGATACCCCTCTCCATGTTCAACCAATTTATACTTATCATTCTACATGTATTGACATTTTACTCTCTAGCACACCTTAAGCTCCATTCTCATCTATAGTCCCTCAAGCTTCGTCTGAGATTGTGGATCCACCTCTACGTCGATCCACACGCATTCATAAGTCCACAAAACTACTAGACTTTGCTTATTCTTGTTATTCTTCATCATTTACTTCCTTATTTACTCTCTTTTTTTAGTTTTTATTCATTGTCTCTCTAATCCTTTTTCCTATAAAGAGGCAATTTTTTATCTTTTTTTGCAGCAAGCTATAGATGAGGAACTTTCTACTTTGTATAAGACAGATACTTGGGATTTGATCCCTCTACCTCCTGGTAAGAGTGTCGTTGGTTATCGTTGGGTGTATAAGCTCAAGACTAATTTTGATGGGTTTATTGAGCGATACAAAGCTAGGTTGGTTGCAAAAGGATACTCTCAATAGTATGGTATGGATTATAAAGAGATATTTGCCCCTGTTGCAAAAATAACTACTATTCATACTCTTATTATCGTAGCTTCGGTTCGTAAGTGATATATCTCTCAACTTGATGTTAAAAATACCTTATTGATGAAGATCTTTAAGAACAAGTTTATATGGCGCCCCCTTCTAGTGTTTCACATGACTTTGAGTATGTTTGTAAGCTCAAGAAAGTCTTATATGGTCTCAAACAAGCACCTCATACTTGGTTTGAAAAGTTCTCTGTTGTGATCTCGTCTCTTTGATTTGTTTCTAGTAGTCATGATTATGCTCTTTTTATTAAATGCATTAATGCAGGTCGTATCATTGTCTTTATATGTTGATGATATGATTATTATTGGTGATTACATTGATGGTATTTTAGTTTTGAAGAAAAAGTTGGCTAAACAATTTAAAATGAAGGATTTTGGTTATCTTTGATATTTTCTAGGTATTGAGGTAGCTTACTCACTTAAAGGTTACCTTCTTTCTCAATCGAAATATGTTGTAAATATTCTTAAACGGTTAAACTTACTGATAACAAGTATTGATACTCCTATTGAGGTTAACACAAAGTATTTTTCTTTTGATGGCTTACCTTTAACAGATCTTACTTTATACCTTACTATTGTTGGGAGCTTGGTATATCTCACTATTACTCGTCTAAATATTGTATATGTTGTTCATATTGTTAGTCGGTTTATTACTTATCCTACTACCGTTCACTAGGCAACTATTCTCCGTATTTTACGATATCTTCGGGGTACAGTCTTTCAGAGTCTTTTACTTTCATCCACCTCTTTCTTGGAGCTGCGTGCATACTCTAATGCTGATCATGACAGTGATCTCACAGATCACAAGTCTGTTACTAGTTTCTGTATTTTTGTAGATGATTTTCTTATTTCTTCAAAGAGCAAGAAACAATCTATTGTTTCTCAATCTTCAACTGAAGTAGAATATCGCGCTTTGACATCTACTACCAAAGAGATTGTTTGGTTATGTTGGTTACTTGCGGATATGAAAGTTTCCATTTCTCATCATACTCTTATGTATTGTGACAACCAGAGTTCTATTCAGATTGCTCACAACTTAGTTTTTCATGAACAAACTAAGCACATTGAGATAGATTGTCATTTTACTCGTCATCATCTCAAGCATGGTACCATTACTTTGCCTTTTGTTTCTTCTTCTTTGCAGATTGCAAATTCCTTTATCAAGTCGCATTCCATTTCCCGTTTTTATTTTCTAGTTGCAAACTCTCGATACTTATAGCTGCCGCATCGTGAGTTTAAGGGGAGATTTTAAGAAATATATTTATTTTGTTTTATTTATTAAAGGTAAAATAGTTTTTTTTTAGTTTAGCCTATATATAATCTTTTTGTATTTAAGTTAAAACATGAACTTTAGAATAAAGTGTTCTATGAAACCCTAGCCACCTCATCTCTTATGTTCATATTTCTCTTTGTTTGATTTGGATTGTTTAACATTTCTATTCCTTTCAATGGTTTTAAAGATTTAAAATTCAAGCTTTTTTTTTTGTTAACGTAGGTGTCCGGGTCAGCTTGCGCGCACCTCAACTAATCTCACGGGCCCTGAAGTTAACGATCATGTAAGCCTCCATTGGCCTTGATGAGGTTTGTGGGACTCGAACGGGTGATCTTTATTTAGCAAACCAGAGCCTGACCAGTTAAATTATACCCCTCAGGGTTAAAAAATTCAAGCTTCTTGATTACAGGTAAACATGTCCACTTTCTATCTCCATTGTCTCCATTTCTTCTACTATAAGATAATAATAAAACATTACCTTAAAAGACTTTCTTGTAAAAAAAAAAAAAGTTGATGTGATTTTTGTTTGGTTCAGGTTCTTTTTTCCCTCCCTTGATTTAATCCTCTTCCTCTTTCCCTCCTTTTCTTCCTCTTCAAACCCCAAAATAGCACCATAAATGAAAAGGTACAAAATTCAAATAACATCCCAGTAAGCTTCAATGGCTACAGCTAACAGATTTTGGCACAACTTGAGACGCATAGCAAAGCACAAGTACGTACCCCACATTAAAAAATATGCCACTAAGTTCCAAACCAAAAAGGGACCATATATATATATATATATATATATGAAAAAAAACAAAAACAAAATGGCTGGCAACCTACATCACCAGACTCGAACAAACAGGCGTTACACGTACGAATAAATAACATTATCCTAAGATTCACTGTATGCCAACAATCCCTTACTTAGGTCTTCGCTGCCATGCAATCTTAATTTTGATTAAAAGGGTCCCAAAGTCTTAATATCATGACTGTGTCAATGACTCTTGGCACAAACCTACGAGCACTAATTGCGCCTTTTGTCGTGTTCAGGTGATTTCAATCTATCAAGTTTTTAGTAGCTAGGCGGTGTTAATTTAGTAAGATCAAAAAAATAAAATTGGTTAAATATATAAGAATTAATATTACCCTCCAAGTAAGCAATATTATTTCGTTTTTATCTCCATATCTTCTTTTTTTATATAAAAAAATACATATCAAATTTGTTTTTAATTGTTTCTCATTAACCATTACTAATAATTTAGTTGTTTTCTCTTCTTACTAACATTTAACCCTTTAATTTATGGATACATCAAACATCTTTAAAACCAACTTTTACATCTTTATAGGAATTGTTCTTGTAATGACTACCTTTGTAACGATTCATCTCCTGTTCTTTAACCTTGTACCAGGCCCGCCACCGTGTCTGAAAGGGATTTATTTTTCCAAAATTTCAAGTGTAAAGACTAAAGAATCTTATAATTAAATTGACGAATTAGACTTTTTCTTTGTCAATTTGTATGATAACGAGTAATTTGATTGTTCACTTTTTGTGAATCGTCCGTCATTATTATGAGACCAAGGAACGTGTTCAAAAAAGTTTGTCCCATCTCAAAATATAACCATTACTTGCCGTGTGCTCATCTCAGAAATTGCAAGGATACAAATTCAATCTAATCACGGCATGAATATGTCCGTCATACAAGTTTCTTTCATTAGGGTTTTTTGTTCTAGGAAAGAATTTACAAATAAATGTGTTTGATTATTTAAGATGAGAAAAATAAATGTAAGGATATGTTTGTGATATTAATCAATATTCAAATTTACTCTCTTTTTTTTTTTTTTTTGAATGTGATCTTACGAAATTAATTTGCTAGGACCCCTCTGGATGTCCTGTTACATCCTCTCTCTGTCTGATTTTCATGATTTTTTTTCTAGAGACATCGATCCACAGCTTTATGTTTGTCTTAGCCATTGTATGCATATGAACACATACCTCTAACCTAACAGAATTAATTGCACTTCCATAACTATATATGTCGTTTTAAGTGCAACCCATTCACCTACTTCATTTAAGACTCCCATGTCAAAAGATTTAGAGGGAAAAAGGCAAGCAAGAGAAATTTAAAATACTCCATTTTAACACATTTTTAATCACGATGATTTGAATTTTTAAAGGAAATTAATGACTTTCGTTCCTTGTTTTGTTGATTTGATTTCATAAAAAAAAAGATTTTGAACATTTGCTGCTTTTTTGGATGGACTTGAATTGTTTTAGAAAACTTTCAAGTTTTTGTCCTTAGTATTCAGTTTTGTTGGTTGTCTTTATGTTTGATTTGTTGACTTAATTATCTATTTATAAATAGATAAGGTACAATTTACCTCAAATATCATTTATCTAAATGATATTTTAGAAAATTTAATATAAAAACTTCTTAAAATACTCTTAATTAGAAGTATATTAAAGTAAAAACTATGAAATATATTTGACCTGGATTTTTTAATTTAATTTTAACTCAAACCCAATAAATTTAATTTATTTGGTTATAAAGAACTTGGGTCATAGACCAGACTTGTTAAGATTTTAGTGTTTAGACCTGCCGAACTCGTAACCCAAGCTTGCATAGAGTCAACCTCTAGATCAGATTTAATAAATATGTTTTTAACAATAATGTTATTCTTTATCATTTTCTTACAAAATTCATTTAACAAAAAAAAAATCCACATATTTAATGTGAGCAGGACAATTATACAAGAATAGCATTACTCCATTTTTAAACATTTTTGCAGTCTGAACATGGTTTTTTTTTTTTAATGTGAGCTATAAATAGGCTTAGTTGCAAGTTAGGGTTACGGGGGGGTTTTGAACTAAGCAAGCAAGATAAGAATTTCAACCATCAAGACCGTGTGTTCTTCGAAGGTGTCGTTTATGACCAGCATACCCTCGTTTTGAACACCAAAGAATTTTATTTATGTATGCTCTAGAAACTATAGACTATAAAAGCGAAGATTAAATACTTTAGAATCTTCTTTTTGGCAAGACTAAGGATAAGACAAGGATGGGTTCTTTTCAAGCCGGCTGATGGCATAAAATTCAACCATACGGCAACCCAACCGTGTTGACTTTAAAGCACAGGCTCGAAAAAAGGCATTAAGTGTTCACATAATGTACACATGAGCAAGCCAAAGTCTCGTTCATTTACTTTGCCACCTTCATTCCATGCCCATCTAGTCCATTTCCAGGCACCTAAACCATGCAACTCAACCGCTTTTGCATCATTTTACCTGCTGATTTGGAGGAAATCAAGCCATTTGAGGACCCCAAAATCCCACAACCCATGCAAGATGGTGTCAGGAAGGACCGGCACCGCGGCTGTGGGAGCCAAATACTTCATTTCCTAGGTGATTCACTACGCCGGTTACAGGACTCGAAATGGATTGGTTGTTTTCTGCATGATAAACCAAGTAAACAGCAGCCGCAGCCTGGTCTGTTTTATGACCTTGAGGGAATCCAACTATCTGAGAAGGTTGGTGGTGCTAATCCAAGGATATTCAGCTATGCTGAGCTTTATATAGGGTCTAAAGGGTTTTGTGAAGATGAGGTTCTTGGTAGTGGAGGTTATGGAAAGGTTTATAGAGCAGTTTTACCAAGTGATGGCACTGTTGTTGCTGTTAAATGCTTGGCTGAGAGAGGAGAGCAGTTTGAGAAGACTTTTGCAGCTGAGTTGGTTGCGGTGGCTCATCTTCGACATAGGAATCTTGTCAGGCTAAGAGGTTGGTGTGTTCATGAAGAACAGTTGTTATTGGTTTATGACTACATGCCTAACCGCAGCCTGGACAGGGTGCTGTTTAGAAGGCCTGAAAACCTGAAAGCAGCACCTCTTTCCTGGGAACGAAGAAGGAAGATAGTTGGTGGCTTGGCAGCAGCATTACATTATCTCCATGAAAACTTGGAGACACAGATCATTCACCGGGATGTGAAGACGAGCAATGTAATGCTTGACTCGCATTATAATGCCCGGCTTGGTGACTTTGGCTTGGCAAGGTGGTTAGAACATGAACTTGAGTACCAAATCAGGACGCCTTCAATGAAGAATCACCAGTTTCACCTGACTGAATCGACCAAAATAGGTGGCACCATCGGTTATTTGCCACCTGAGAGCTTCCAGAAACGAAGCGTTGCTACTGCGAAATCTGATGTTTTCAGCTTTGGAATTGTTGTGTTAGAGGTGGTGTCTGGGAGGCGGGCAGTGGATCTGGCATATCCTGATGATCAGATCGTTTTGCTCGACTGGATAAGGGTGCTATCTGGTGAAGGGAAGCTTCTGCAAGCAGGGGACAATAGGCTTTCAGATGGGTCTTTCGGGCTTTCTGATATGGAACGCTTGATTCATCTGGGGCTTCTATGCACACTCCACAACCCGCAGCTTCGGCCTAACATGAAATGGGTTGTGGAAGCACTTTCTGGCAACATTTTGGGCAAATTGCCACCTCTTCCATCGTTTCAGTCACATCCTAGATACATAGCTATATCCTCTGCAAGCAACACTAGCATAAGCAAAACCAACACCACCACGACCACCACCGTTCCGAGTTCTGACATGACAATCTCGTTCACTTCATCAGCCTATGTCACAGCTATGGAAGAAACTATATATGAAACTGCAGAATTTGAGAATATTAATAAACTGAGCTCTTCTAAGTCGAACAACAGAAGTCACCGGCAAAATGCTCTCTTTATGGTGGAAACTCCCAGGGAAATATCCTACAAGGAAATCATTTCTGCTACAAACAATTTCTCCGACTCACAAAGAGTAGCAGAGGTGGACTTCGGAACTGCCTACTATGGAATCCTTGAAGACGGCCATCAAGTCTTGGTGAAGAGGCTTGGCATGACCCAGTGTCCCGCAATACGCGTTCGATTTTCAACTGAACTCCTAAACTTAGGCAGGCTCCGCCACCGCAACCTAATTCAACTCCGTGGATGGTGCACAGAACTAGGGGAGATGCTTGTCGTCTATGATTATTCAGCAAGTCGCCACATGAGTCATCTTCTTTTCCATCATGACAATAGAATTGGCCACTCTATTCTGCTTTGGCGCCACAGATATAACATTATCAAGTCTCTTGCTTCTGCAGTTCTTTATCTTCATGAGGAGTGGGATGAGCAAGTTATCCACAGGAATATCACTAACTCTTCTATCATTCTTGATCCAGACATGAATCCAAGACTTGGTAACTTTGCACTTGCCGAATTCTTGGCAAGAAATGATCATGCCCATAAAGCAGATGCTAAAGAAAATAATTCAGTCCGTGGAATTTTCGGTTACATGTCTCCAGAGTACATAGAACATGGTGAAGCAACCCCAATGGCTGATGTATATAGCTATGGTGTGGTGGTTCTGGAGGTGGTCAGTGGACAAATGGCAGTTGATTTCCGGAGGCCTGAGGTGCTATTGATTCGTAGAGTTCATGAGTTTGAGGCACAGAAGAGACCACTGGAGGATCTGGCTGATATAAGGTTGAACGGTGAATATGATCTTGAAGAATTGATCAGAGTCGTCAAATTGGGAATTGCATGCACAAGGTCCAACCCAGAATTAAGGCCAACCATGAGGCAGATTGTAAGGATACTAGATGGCAATGATCAATGGTTCACGGAAAGAGGGCAAAATACGGAAAGTAGGGAAGAATGGAGACAAAAGAATGCTTGTTCTATGTCAATGATTAGAAGAGTCCATGCTCTAGGGATTCAATGAGAAATGCAAGTGACAACTAGATAGTGACTACAGGTTTCTGCGGCAACTTATAGTTCTTTGGTTATTTTCCTTCTTGCACCTTCTGTAGACTATCAATGTATATGCCTTGTTTTTCAATAGGCTACCAAGTTTTCACATATAAGTTTCATTAGAATTTAGTGAAGCTTCAGTTATGCCTGTTAGCTTCTTGCCATATCCACCGCTATGCCCACTTTTTATACAGAGTTTTTCAGAACATAGTTTAAACTGGAGAGGACGACCAGAATCATGATCCAAGGGACTCCATGGTAAGGAAGCGAAAGAAATAAACATTTGAATTATCATATGTTGATTCATAGAGCATTTGAAACATTTACCGTCGAAAACTAACTATAAAATACTTTCACAATTGAACATGACGAAGGCGCAACAGCTCTGAATAATATACACTGGGAAGTCTGGGATGATTTATGCAGACACACAAATGCTTCAATCTGACCTCGTATTGACAGTTATCCAGATCAAGTTCTTGTGCTCACAGGAATATCTTCATCAGCATCAATCCCGATCCAGTTGATTAAAGAAAAGAGGAACTCCCTGAAACTGACCTTCCCATTCCTGTCCCAGTCCATTTCTTCTGCATGTATTAACAGGAACCACCAAGAGGATGGTTAAAGGATTTTAACAAAAGCAGTAGCAAAGTCAAAGTTAGAACTGTAGGGTGTAAAAGAGAAAGTACTGAATCTAGATCTAGTGATATGTGCCGGGGATTTCTCCCATGGAGAATCCTCATTCAATGCTTTGATCATGTCCTTTTTGTTCAGCTTGCCAGCTCCATTCTTATCCAGAAATAAGAATGCTTTAACTATTGTATCAAAAGTGGCCTCAAGCTCAGGTGAACCCATCTTTGACGTCTGAAACGAAACCCTTACATCATCAAATATGTTTGACCACAATAAGTAAACATCTTGTCGAAAGAGTTGAAAGAAGGTAAAGTTGAGTTTATCGTGGATACTCTCAGTGGAGAGGATGAATGCTCTACTAGGAGATAGATGAGACATAGAAGAACAATGAACTCATTGAATTGTATCCCCTCGCTTTGATCAATGTCGCAGGAGTGGAATAGATCCTCAACTTCCTCCTCTTTTAAATTGAGTTGCAGATTTTGTAAGCATTTTTTTAGTTCCTCCATGTCAATATTACCATTTGCATCTTCATCTATGAGAAAGATATAGAGAGTCAATGAGCAAGAACAATCCATTGTTTCTCCGTACCAGAAAACCAACCTTGTTTAAACTTACCATACTGTTCGAATACCCCTCTGATGTGTTTCAGTTCTTCTTTAAACTGGGGAAACCTCATGATTATACTATTCATTGATTTAAAATTCGTCTTCCCAGATGAACTTCTCTTGAGTTCAATCAGCTTCTTTTCAAGCTTTGCATCCAACCTCTTATATTTGTTTGGTGATCCGCAACGGCAAAACATCCCTCCTAGTTTGGATGTCAAGGACTTCAAAGAAGGGCAAGGTTGAGAAGTTCCTTAAAAACAAGACACGAGGAGGAATCAAAATGCAGGCTCAATAAAGGAAACGAGCCATAAGATTCGTATTATCTGCATGTTTCACAAAGGTCTTTTTACATTTTAAACACAATTTAATCTCTTCTTTCCCCTCTGTCTAACTCTATTGCTTCTCTGATGATGATGGATTTCTAGTTTTATCCAAAGAAGGGACCCCTAACTCCATGCTGAGAAATTGTTCAAGAAACATTGCAACATTGAAAAACCAAGGAAAAGGAAATGAATGAAAATGCTATAAAGAGAATTCCTTCCTTGAGTGTGATTCATTCCCATTCTTTTGAAGACCTAGATGTAGCTCATAAGTTAAAAGGATATCATAGTTCTAATATATGGAATTGTACAGCCTGCTTTCTCAGTCTAGCAAAGCTTGTTCTGGTATATCATCAATGGATCAATTAACTGTAATGAAACACACTATAATGAAAGAAATTCTGGAGTCTAGGTCACATGGCATGAAAGTGATAGCATCACAACAGTTGTATCATATTTTTTATAAAAAGATGGAATTATTATTGACAGACTAATAAAGAGCAATTATAGATTATCAGTGCCAGAGGAGGTGGGAAAAACAGAAGCAAGATAGAACAGTAGCATGCTAGGACCTGGAAAGCAGATAATATACTGACAGTAAAATTAATCTCTGTGGGTTAAATTTAGTTGGATTTCTGCTGGATCCCTTAGTTCAACAAAAAATATAAGCAAAGAAAAAGAAAGGGAAGCACAGAAAGAAAGTAAGAGATAAGATTTACCAAGTGAATCTTTCATTGCTGCAAGAAGAGAAAGGAGGCAGCTGGTTGCTCCAAGAGAGTAAAGGAGGAGTCACGAGGTGCAATATGGTAAAGGAGACAAGGAGTATTTGATTTCCTAGAAAGCAAAAGAGGGCACAAAAAAAGTAAAGAATAAGCAACATGAGGTTCTTTAAGTGGACATGCCATCATGGCTATGACAACAAATGCAGAACCAGAAAATTCTAAACTCATCACTCTCTCTCCTTCTCTTGAATATTCAAATACTATAAAGCTAAGAAAGAATAAAGCTTTTGCTTGGACATGAGTCTAGTCATCATTCCAATGTTCATGTTGTTGAGGCTACCCTATCTGGTTACCATAGAATTAAGTCACCGACTTACAAGGGCAGGAATCCAGGCTGACGTTCCAATTTTCCATCACCTTCTTTGGGAACAAAAGATCAAAGACATGATTAAATTATGAAAAATCTATATGTTTGTGGACCATGATTTTGGAAAAGTAAAAAAATTAACTTAAATTCCTAGGTACAAGAATGTTGGATTAAATCCACCCATGAAAAAACAAAAACAAAAGAAAATGAGAGAAGAAAAAAGAAAGAAAGAAAGCAAGAAAGAAAAGACAAGGCATCCCATCATTTGTGGATTCGTTGCTAAGCAGACAAGGAAAATGATCCTTTCCATACAACCAATTATCCCTTGATCTTTTCAGCATTCATCAACTGTTGTAAGATGCTAAGTATTAACTATGGAGCCCAAAAAAGTATATTTTCTAGAATTTGGACAGTAAACTCAGCAGCCAATTTTCTCATCCACGCCAGTTAGCCATGGTCAAGGACAGAAGTGGAAGACTGGAAATAATTCCACCTCAATTCAACTCTATGCATTGCAGCTTTTCAATGCCATCTATAAAAGCAAGCTGAATAGATGAATAACATGCCACTCTTTTTGCAGAACGGGAGAGAGTTCCAAGTTATAAGAAAAAGATATCTAATCAAAAGATCTGAGAATATACAGGCCACTGACGATAAGTTGATTACGATGTGACATTTAGATCAGCTAGACAACTAAAAAAAATGAAACAAAGAAGTTTCTGTTTCTAGGATGGAATTTCCCAGCTAATCATACAATATTGTTCATTGTCCATTCAACTTCTTGCTGAATGTTGCCATCGAAGGGCAATGAATCTCCATTACCAAACACAGGCCTTGATCTTTTCTTCGTGGAAGCAACCTGTGCGCCCACACCCATTGGAGAAACTGGGCTCCCAGTTGAAGTCAGGCAGCTTTCGACAGAGCAATCGCCAACACGAGCAGGCACATTGGAAGCA
>Ga0307516_10006278_pt1 | contig 13970 bp, 11 predicted proteins | sample 19_EM_MG_FD_203310 | JGI IMG/M metagenome (GOLD analysis project Ga0307516, IMG submission 203310) | Populus trichocarpa ectomycorrhiza microbial communities from riparian zone in the Pacific Northwest, United States - 19_EM | ecosystem: Host-associated > Plants > Roots > Unclassified | place... | reverse complement strand
ATTACACGGGCTCTCCGAAGTTTCTGTATTTTTTTTTTTTTACACTGATTTTAATATTTTCAATCAATCCACTAAAATCTTAAACATACCAGTCCTTGCACTTTTCTATTTTGGTTATTTAGGCCCCTCTCTATCAACTTGCACGTGTGCATATGGGTAGGATTTTGAGTTTACAATCAAGTGTAAAATTAAAAATTTGGATCGCACAGGTAATTTATCTAAAATCAAACAGATTTTGTTGATATATTTTCTTTTCAAATTGTCTCCCAACTTTCCTTATATATTCTACAATTACATAAATTAGAGTGAGGAAATGACATGGGACAAAAACAAATATTAGGGGGACTAAATCAAGACTAAATCTAGAATTGAGAGACCAAATGTACCATTAACCCATTACTTTATGGCACTGCCCTTCAGTGTCTTTTCTTTTAGTTGTATTTGTTCATTTTGGCTAGAAGATTAAATTCCTTCTCACAACCAATAAAACGTCACACGATTATAAATTAATTACATAAAAAAATAACTATATGACAGACGCCATGACTCAGCTAACAAATAGATTAAGCAGATCCAAAAGGGTAATTAAGATTAGAAGAAGCTTCTAAATCTAAGAATTACTGCTTAAATAGAAAAAATAATAATTAAGATAACAAACTCAAAACCACGAAGAGGATTGGTATACAAACATAGACTGGGGTATCGAGAGTAAAACAAAGTTTAGAATTTATTTATTTTATATATATATATATATATATATATATATATATATATATAAAAAGGGTAATATCCCTTATGACGAATGTACAACAGCATCAATCCTAATATCCTACGGAACTTGTTTGAAAAAGAGCTTTTTATACTGAGAAACAAAACCAAAGATGTTAGTAGCTTTAAATATTCTTTTCTAGGACCGAACTAAACCGAACCGAACCCAGTAGCACCCACCTGGCTCTACCAGAGAAGGATCCCAAAAATAAGTTCTAACTAGCATTCAAGCTTTTATGCTTTCGGCAAAATTTACAATCCGGTTTCAATAATCAGTTCAGCTGCTGCGCCCATTGTACCAACTCCACCTAGTCCCAGCAAGGCCACAGCCAGTTCTTCCTCATTCCATTGTCTCAGCCCCTTGCTCACCCTCTTCAATACATCCACATCAACCTCAAGCACCCATTTTGGTGTGCAAGCCACCATCAAGCACACAAACCCGGATGCATACGCCCATGCAGTAGCCCAATCACAACCAAGCGATATTTTCCCCTCTAGAGCACTTGCCAGATATTCTAAGTGGGTCCTGAGCACCTTTGGCCGTTTTTTTGATGCTGCTGATTCTGAGTCCACACCCCATGCAAATGTCCCACAAAACATTGCAAAGTATGCAAGTGCAAAACCCCTTAGCATTTCAACCATACCTCCAGATTCTCCACCTTCCTGCTCCGACCCATGGACTGATATAAACCAAGAGGGTAAGGTTTCATTAATCAAAGATTGAACCAAACTTAATCCACCAGAAACCCAAACTAAAGAAGCTCCAAGTGAAGCCGCAAGCTTGACACGCGTCATTGCTGCAGCAAGAGAAACTTCCCCATATCGCATCCCATGTTTGCTTTTCTTCAATTTCTCCATTGCCCCTTTAGGCAACGCACTGCTTGCAATATCTCTAACAGAATGCATTAGAAGCGAGAGAATTTCTTCTGCCATAAACATGACATCTCTGACAGATCGGTGCACTCGCAAGTAGAGAATTCCAGGGGCAACAGGAGAGATCCCACCAGAAAAGTGGGGGCCAAACCCGTGACCTAAAAGGGCACCCACACCACCATTGCTGGAAATGTGTGAGGGGCTTAAACCAAGAGTGGATGAGAAGCAACTCTTCAGAAGCTGAACTACAGCATCACTATTATGGTGGAATACAGTACGAGAAGCAGAGAACACAAGGTGGTCACTCCAACGCTTAACCTTCTGTGCCCATAAAGCTGCTATAATGGGCATGCATGGCCAGCAACCAGCAGCAAGGGCATTCACGGCTGGGCCAATCAGGGTGAGGAACCTTTCAGACATTTTGTCCAATTTATAAGTAATTGTGAGGCTTACTAGGGCAGCTAATGGCAAAGGAAGTGTAGCCAGAGTACCCCCTGCAAGGACAAGTTTTGAGACCTTGTTAATGGATTTTGTTTTTCTAAAAATTCCCCTGTAAAAATTTAAACGCAACTCGTGTATACTCATTCTTCCTGCTTCATCATGATATGAGGATCTCTAGGTCTAACACATGAATGGCCTTGACAGTTGACATCTAATAAAAGGATACGAAATCCCAAACCTAAAACTGTAAGAGTGTAGCTATTGATCTACAAAATACAGGTCATTGTGGTTTGTTTTAGCTAAGCATTCAAAGGAATGTACATGAAGAATTTTACCTCTGTCAAGAACTGAAAACCCTTCATAGCCTTACAAAAAAAAGGAACGGTAATCAGTATGACAAAGGATTACCTACAGAAAGGCTTGGGACATCAACACCAGTTGCAGCCAGTATTTTCTTTATCTGTTGCTCAACAGAGGATAAATTTGCAGCTGGGCTTGGCCAATCAGTTCCATTCATAGAAGCTGGCTTCCATATGCCCCGTGTAACTTCAGCTGAAAAATAGCTTACAATAGTGGCCAAAGACGCTGGCAGAAAATCAGCAAGATCTTTAAGCCCTATCATAAGTCATAACAAGAGCAGGCATAAATAGATTTGAATGGGCATATGGTAATTAGGGATGATTTATTTTTGAAGTTTTAGTACAACTAAACTTTAGTTTTTTCACGTCCAAACCAACAATACAATCATTTGATGATTTATGATAATGTGAAACCAAATCCCTCTATACCATCCTCTGCTCTAATATGCCCCATTAGCCACAAAGGGATTACAGTGTTGAGTTTTAAAAGAATAGGGGAAAAGTTAAACCATTTTAAGATCTCAGTAACATCAACTCTCCTACTTATAAAGCTTGTTCACATTTATTTCTCACATATAGCGAAACAGTACTCTTGACATAGCTTCAATATTTTCCCTCAAGACACCGACTTCTTCCTCACATGCTTGCCAACTGATCTCAAACCATATAGACTTAAAATGACAGAATGAAACATTGAGCAAGGTGTGCAAACCTGTAGCCAGTTCACGGGGAGAGAGTCTTCCATGGGCACAGGCTGTCAGAGCAGCATCAAGTGCAAATGGAGTTGCTTCTAAGATATCCCATGCAGGTATTTTAAGTCTAGCTTGAGCATCTTCAGCACCAGGGCCAGAAGAAAGACTGCTTCCAGAAGTCGAAGGCTGAACGCCTCTATTTATCCTTCTGAACATCAAATTGAGGAGTGCATCAACAATCTGGTGAACAGGAGTCCCATGTACAAGGCCAGAAAAGGTAGAAGCAATACATTCCAGATGTTTTCTGTACCAGAGTTTCAACTTCGGGAAAGAATCCATGAATACTGGTTCTACAGACAGACTCAAGATTTTTGAGTATCTCCTAAGTTTGAGTTGACTCCTAGTTGAAGGTCCAAAGGATGCTAATAGGGAATTCCGTACAAGTAAGAGGTATTCAGGGCTTAGATGGGATCCCACTGGTGGTATGTCTCCCAATACATGATCGAGAGGTGAATGATCAAATCTCCACAATCTCAGCAGAAGTGTAAATGCATTAGAAAACACTGCATGACAAGAAAGTTCTTCCCCTGTTGGTGGAAGAGTCCATGAGACCTCGGGAACAGCGGAGCCAAAGGCCTCACAGATGGGCATCAATGCACCAGCAAGTAGCGGAACCTGCCAACAGATTTTGAACATCAATTCATAGACAAAATAACTACAATTTTCCATTTATTTTCCCAATTTGGTTCTTCTCTTTAATTCCTATTAACCCTTTGCACTAATCTTCGATTATGATTAGGCTTTTTGCATTGATTTTCTTTTCCATGCATTCCGACCAGCATCATGTTTTATTAGTTCACAAAATCAACTAAAGGCATAATTTCTTAGTTTCCATGCATATTGGAACCCTCTATATTCCATACTGACAAACTCTTCATTAGATGACCTCTTCAAGAACTTAATAAATTTCTCCTCTATGTGAAAAAGGACACAAGGGCACCAGTCAGCAAATGACATGCATTACACACACAGAAACTAGACAGCAAAAGATGTGTTGTTAAAATTCAACCCACCAAACCATGTAAGGACAAAATCTGCACGCAATCCACAGATGATATTCCAACGAGAAGAACATTTAAAAGTGGAGCGTAATTTATCAAGTGACTCTCAGTCCCAGAGTGATCAGCAGGAACTGGAGGCGACAGCAAATTTATAATGAAAAGAATTGTATGTTCCTGTAAACAAAAGTAGAAATAATTAATAATTTCAACTGGAGAGGGGGCTATGGTGGGGGTGGGCTTCCAGATCATTACCTGTATATTCCAACCACGAACAAAAGAGGCTCCACAAAGAATAGCAGCAGCAGATATCTTCTCATCACCAGAACCATTGACTGCAATCTCATATATTTTCTCGACCTCTGGTAAGCTTCCATCAAATCCATCTTAAACTCAGTTTCCATATCACTGGGTAAATACAAGAGAGAGAGAGAGAGAGAGAGAGAGAGAGAGTATGGCATGCCTGGCTTCAGGAAAAAGAATGGCATAACTGGGACCAGTTTAGGAGATTAGGGAATTGCATTTTGAACAAGACAGCTAAGACCTTTATGGTATACACATACAGCAGTTTGAATCTTTCCTAGTGTGTAATAACAACATTATGGAGGACAATTCATAAATCATAAAAGCTCTCAACTTAATTGTACACAGGACATGCCAACTTCAAATACCTCCAATATGGCATCTGTCAACATAATAAAACACAAAGCACATCTTGGACCAGCCTCTTTTAAGGCATTCATAGAATAGCATCACCAGTCAATAATATAATGACATCAAGAGCTAATTTCTACATGCTAATTACTAAGTTTAGACAACAACAAATAGTGATATTGATTCTCCAAAAATCTGGCGTCTGAAGAGAAACACCACCTAAGGATTCAACATACACGTTCTCTCAACTATAATTTTTCTGACTACTAACATAACAGCATGAAAATTATGAAGCTGGTTTGATCACGTTTACTATAACCATACAATATGAATAACATTAAAAAAAGTCCAAACACTTGTAGAACAAAAATGAAATAAAACAAACAATTCCATACAAAAACACTACAGCCTTGAAGAATCACAATTTTGCTCAAAAGAAAAAAGTCTAGAATCTCGAGTTGGGTCTGGTTTAGACTACAAAGAAATCAATGTGAGAGCTTTTATGAGAAACAAAACCAATGGAAAGTGTGCTATCTTGAAATAAGTCAAAACATTATGATGATTTATATTATTTAATTTGACCCATTGTGCAAAATGTCAAGTCTTCTTGTGAAAAGAAGGTAGGAAACTCCTGTTGTTTCAGTTATAATGATAGTACTATATTATGTTCACCATGCATGCAATAAAGCAAAAAAAAACGAAGGGGAAAAAAATAGGAATCAAAATATAGTGATAGTCGTTAAGAGTAAACCACTGGCAGCATACCTGGAAGCTGGAGTTGAAACCAAAATGTTTACCATTGAAGGGGTTAAAGGTGACCCGTTCATCAATGATGACCAGCCAGTTGTTTGACTGGGAACACCCCTAGGTACTTGGTTGGCACGAGCATTCACATAGCCTGGCCATAAATATGCTGACGTGTCCAACATATTTCTTGCAATAAAAGCCTCAACAATCAGATGCCTCAAGTTTCCAGCTGCAAAGCAATTAAAAGGAAAAGAAGACTACATTTCAGAGCCACACATAAAAACAATAAAGACTGGCATGGAAGGTCAACAGGTTGAGAAAAAAAGAAAAGAAAAGACCTAGAAGAGAAGAGGATGGATAACCATATTTTTGGGAAGACAACAGATACAAGACCTATTAAAAATTAAAGAACAAAAATTGTTCAAATTAAAGAAATGTACTATTTGTGTTGTTTTTGTGACCCTCGAAAATCTGAAGTGAGGAAAAAGAAACAGCGAACAGCAATTGAAAAGAGTGATAAAAAAAGATAAAAAAAAGTTGAAAGGTTCAATTAGTTCATGTAATGTTTTTTAAAAGAAACCCCCATATACAAGGGAACTTTCTAATAAATACAGAAATAAAAAATCAGGCTGCCAATTCAAGTTATAACATTTTGGTAGCAGGGGAAGTTATACATGTTCGTCGACAGTATTGGAACTATCTTGTTTCTGCAGCAAACACAACCTTCAGAAATATGAACTGCAATGTTAATGAATGTGATCACTTACAACAGTTGACTGGCATGTCATTGATACTCATGCTATAACCATTTCTGACAGTGAGGCCCGAGATAAACATTGTAGCTTTTGCGGCAGCTTGATTAGCTATTGAGCTAACTGACTGAGGCGGAGTCAACAAACCCTCATAATCACCCAATAGCTGTAGGGAAGTAAGTAGACCCTTCTGAAGCTTCCCCTGTTTTTCTTTTCTTTGATTGGCAGGGTTCTGCTGCGTTTCATCAATCAATTCACTTTCCTCTTCCTCGATAAGATTAGTCACTACAAGGGTTGTAATAGACAATAACATGGACAAGCTTGTATCAACGCGAGGCATTAGACCCTCACTAGTATTCCTTTCCTGAAAGATTGCAAATAGTTTAAGTACTAAGAAAGATGCATAAATCAATAAAAGTTAAAACAGGTTGATGCAATCCTTGCACCAAAAAAAGGTACAATTCCATTGGAAGAAAGAGAACAACGCTTCTGGAAAATTAATATCATATGATTCTCTCATTCAAGCTAGTATATTAAAAAAGTTGCAATTGTCTTCGACCAGTTTATATTAAAAAAGATACAATTTTCATGCAAACCTTAGCCTTCTTTCCCTGTCTGTGATTCACCGCATGCTATATCTCATACTTGAGGGAGTTCTTTTTCATTTATATTCTCATTTGGGTTTGTGTTTAAAGACATTACACATTTCAGAAGCACTGGTTTAAGCCCTTGTTCAGCATCAAATATACTAAATTGTTGTTTATGAAAAAAGATGTACTTATGACAATATTCGCAGCTGAATAACAATTGGTGCTCTAGAGATTCCTCAGTTCTTTCTCTACTTTCATAACAAAGGGATTGATATTAAAATTTTTAGCAAATTGAAAAATTTACATGCACCCATAGTTCCTTTATCAAGTTAGCACAAGTACCCACCCTTTGAACAAGCCGTAACGCTGCAATCCACAGGCCTAGAAAAGTATCATGCCAAGTGGTACGATTGACTGCTTGCAGAGCTTTGACCAAACCTGCAACATAAAACTGAACAATAAATTCTCTTTCATCACCTACAGTTCTACACTACAAGTTTGTAAAAGATTTCAGCATAACACAAGAAATGACTCGTACTGATAAGATTTTCTACTGCACTAGTTGTTGTCACTAGTGACCCATCCATAGTGTCTTCTAAAAATAGGTCAATAGGTAGCCAAACCGCAGAGTGACTTGCCCCATGGCATTGACCAACAGAAGATTTGAGTGACCCAGAAAACATGACTGCGTGAAACTCATGGTGTGATATTGTTTTGCCCTCTCGAGACAAAACCCTGTGGGTTTCAGATGTCAACTGCAGAAAGGCATCTGGAGTTGTGTGTTTTGAGTTTCTCAAAGCTGTGGAATGCACTACAAGCAGTTGCAATCGCTCAATGAAGCCTCCCCAATGTGAGGGCCTAAAAGGATAAGAGAAGATCTTCATTAATCATGTTTCATTCAATAAGATTCTCCAATTTCTATCAGCAACTACCCCGCAGTTCACAAGACTGCACCAGGCCAGGCATCATTTATACTGAGCATAGCAAATCACTTTAACGGCTTGTTTCACTTTTTCCTATTAAACACAAGTAAAAATTATCATAACACAGCATAAATCTTACATGTTTTGACGTGCCAAGTAAAGTATACTTGAGGTTACTTTGTTTTTTAAAAACTCTTCAATTAGCTCGATAGCCATTGTAGTATTCACTTTGTGCAACCCCTCATGGTGCTCATTTCTCTTCTCACTGAAGTTCTCATTGCCATCTATTTCCATATCCTGCAGTCTGGACAGCCATCTAGAATTCTTTTCCAAGCTTTGTTCCAGCAACCCTTCATCATCCAAGGAAGCATCAAGTAGCTGCCACACAATTGAAAAGACAAATTCAACCAGAAGAATCCCAGGTTCACACAATTGCACGCCAAATATTTGGGAAAGATGAACAACATCATCTATTGATTTCATGGTCCTGTTATCGCAACACAATGAAATTAATATTTATTATAAAAGTTTAGAAGTATACAAAAAAAAAATAACTAAAATTGCAAGATTAAGATGGTCTGTCGTGATTTTTATTAATTGTTAGGTAGAAAATGAAAGATTATTTATTGCAAAAGTTATTTCTAGAGATTCTGCTGAAGAGAAAAAATAAAAAAGACAAGTTTATAATTCCACGGTTGAGGCATTCACGACTGGCAGGATTGCTAGGACCTAAGAGTATCCATAGCAAGTACATTCAAAGTCTGGGTCCAAGAGTGAACATCAATGAAGCATCTGCTTAACAATGCAAGCACGGACCAATTGCAAAACTATAAAAAAATTTCCTAATTATTTCTTTAAGACATCCTTCATGTTTCAAACATTGCATTACGTTACTGTTTTATAAAAGATATATAGTACATCAGGAAACCACTTGAAGAGCCATTATCTGTCCGCTTCAAGTGCTAAGACTGAAATCACCACTGTCTACGGCGATCACCAAGGTCAACCAACTCATTATGAAAGAGAATGGCTGAGAAACTACTCTCATTCCCACTTTCACGTTTCTAACCCAAATGAGAGTTAAAATCATGCATGGTATTGATGCAGTATCCTCTTTAATCCAAAAACGAAGCCTACTATTACTAAGTCTCCTACTATTTCGTCATTATCTCTCTTTCATTAAGTACATTTTGGTTTCATCAACCATAAAAAAAAGTCACCCTGCATGACTACACAATTTAAGACTTGCTATATCTGCCGATTCCAAAAAACAATATCAAGTTTTAAAGAAAAGCCAGTATTTGGAATCATATAGAGAAGTAGCAGAAAATGCACCACATAGAACCATAATTAGCAATGCATTCATAGAGACAAAGAAATCCATAAAAAAACTCACATTTGGTAGTTTTGGGCATTGATTAGTGCTGAAAAAGAAAAGGCATGTCTCTTAACAAGTTCCATATACAGCCTATAAGCTGCTGGGTGGAGCTTTCGATTCGGAACAACCCTGTTGATAACATCAAGAATTAAACAAAACAAAACCACCCTTTTAACATAAAATTAAAATATTATTATTATTATTATTGAAGGTGATGGGTTGCCTGGTAGAAAGAAGTGCGAGGACGAGCAAGGGAGGGGCGAGGTTGAGGGAGAGGGCCTTCTCGAGGAGCTTCCACGTGATAGGCACGTGATTATCGAAGCAGATGTGAGAGACTAACAGGCGAGCCAGCTCCAATGAGGGCAAATCAACGCCTGCAGAGTTGAGACTGGAGCTGAGTTGAATCGCCCATAGGTGCGGCTCACTGTTCTTGACCTGAGCTGACATGGTGTGTTCAAGAACCGAGTCCCATACACTACTACTCGCCGTCATAGCTCAACTCAACTCGAATCAATTGCTTTCTAGAACAAAGATCTACGCTATTCTTTCCTTTATCATAAGGAGAGAGAGAATAAATCAAGAAAGAACTTCGGGGATTTTAACTTGAAATTTAATGGATATCAAGAATATTATATCTCTTTCTTTTTCTTTTTCTTTTTGAGAAATTAGAATTTAGATATGCTTCTTTATTTCTATTAAAGAAAAAAAAAACACCTCCTTTGACCATATGTGAAGTGAAATACGATATAAGAATACAAATTATAGTTTTGTCCTTAGAGACTCATCCTTGTTCTAATTTTATCCTTGTTTTTTAATACATTCCTATTGTACCCTTTTTCATAGCCTTCAACGCACTTTTTTCACGTTCTAGTTCTAGTTTTTCTTATTTTTTCTCAGTAACACAAATAAAAGTCAAAAGTAAAATCTATGTTTGTTTTTGTGTTTTAAAAGTATATTTTAAAAAAATTAAAATTTATTTTTTTATTTTAAATTAATATTTTTTTAGTATTTTCAGATCATTTTGATGTGCTGGTGTCAAAATAAATTTTTAAAAAATATATATTATTTTGATGTATTTTCAAGTAAAAAACACTTTGAAAAGCAACCGCAATCACACTCTCAAACACGAAAAAATGAGGAGTTCAGTATTGGAACTTTGCGGCTGCTAGAGGGGTATCATTGAGATATTTTAAACTATAAGAGTAGAAGTGAAAGAATAAAACAATCTTCTGTTCTGTTCTGTTCTGTTCCCACAAACGAACAAATCCTTTCTTCTCTAGAAGGGGTTCTTTTCAATGCACCTGAAGGCTCCAGCATGAAATGGTCTTCTTTTAGAAATAGAGACCACAATGGTCAACACTGACGGCCTGATGGCTAATCTTCCAAATATCTCTCATTACAAGACGGTTCAACAGAGAAAAAACCTCTTTCCATGGGAATTATGGGCGCCTCCTCTTCCATATGTTTCAATTTTAAACCCGGGCGGTCCAAGACCCGGATTTGAGTTTTGACTGAGTCACCGGATTTTAACTAGGTCATCAGGTTGTCCGGGTCAATTCCTCTTTTTTAAAATCAAAATGACGTTACTTTAATTTAAAAAAAAACAAAAGTCAACGGGCTGCAACCAGGTTTTTGACCGGATAAACTCGGGTTTTGCCTTTCTCTATTTTTTTTTTAAACCCGGTCTGGTTCTAGCCCCGGATCAGCCGGGTCCAGGTCCGGTTTCAAAACTATGATTTGAAAGCATGATTCTCTTTTGTTTTATACATTAATTTATTAAAATAATTCAAAAATATTAAAAAAATAATTTAAAATAAAAAATAATAATTTTTTTATTGAAAAATCAGGTTAAATTGCCGCCGAAAAAATCGGAACCTGCCGTAGAGGAGGATCATGAGACTTTTCGTGTCTTGGTTGATAAAAATCAAGAAACCATCCCGTTTGCTTTGGATTTCAAGAAATGTGAGCAAACATGTATGGACAACTACAATGATTATTATAATAAAAAAATTACCCTATAGCTCGGAATGATCAAAATAATCTCTTAAATATTATATTAAAAAACTCTATCAAGCAAACAACCTAATTAATACAATAAAAACGGGAAAAAAAAAACTGAAACCAAACCAAACCACTTCAATACCAAACTGAAAAAAAAAAAAACTGAACAAAAAAAAACGAACCAAACCGAAATCAAGCCAATTAAAAAGTTCAAAAAAACTCTAAAAAATAATATAATTTTTAGTTTTTAATATAAAATAATCGAAACCAAACCGAATCGCTTCAAAACCAAATCGAATCGAACAAAACCAAAACTAGTTAGTTGGATTTTGGTTTAATATAAAATAATTAAACCGAACCGAACTGAAACCAATTGGTTTGAACCAGTTTCAGTTTTATATTTTTATATTTTACAAAATTTTAATTTAATTATTTTTATAGATAAAAAGCAAACTCAACCGAATTAAAATCATCACTCCTACATAACATGGAGGCCGAGACAAGATGCGGCAGCAGTTGAAGATTACCATTAAGGTGGTTCCTCGGAGTTTCAAAAGATTTGCAGTGCTTTTGGCAGACCCCACGTTTAGGCTGACGGGGTGATCAGCGGCAATAAATCTTCATGTGCTCGACGAGATGTTATTTTTTTTTTTTAGTTTAACATGGGTGTTCGGGCCAGTTTACGCGTACCTCAACTAATCCTACAGGTCCTGAAGTTAATGATCATCTAAGTCTCCAGTGGTCATCATATGAGTAACAACATAGCTCGAACCTGAGACTATAAAGAAAGCAAACTTCTTGATCTTAAACTCTTATTATTGAACCACTATCTAGATAGTTGACGAGATTTTATTTTTTCTTGAATTGCTTGTAGCACAAAAGGAATTTGCGCCTGCTTCCATAAAATAACACAAGGGACCAAGCATTTATTATGTTATAAATTAATACAATAAATTTACCTGGACAATATTATTTTCAATTTAAAATATCTTCAGGAATTCTCGAGCACCCACCACTGTGTACTTTGTGATCAATTTAAAATTGACCCACGTGTATTAATTGATGATCAAATATTAAAATCTGTACAATTTTCACTTCTATTTTTGTTTATTATTATTTTTTGTTTATTATTTTTTTTTGTCTATAAAGTGGTGGGGTACTCCTTGAATGAATGATAGAGATATTTCTCAATATGCCGAAATAAGAAGAAATTACAAAAAAAAAAAAAAATTGGACACGAATGAAATAATTTATATCTTAAAAATCATTGGTGAAGAAAAAGATAAGATTTCTTGGAGTACCATAACGAATAAGAAGAAAACGAAAAAGACTTAGTTTAGGGACTATATTGTAGTTGGCTAATAGTTGAGGGGTGTCAAACCAACTAGCCTTCCATTGATGGTCCGACTTATGGCAGAGTAGAGGTGAGCTTTATTCGTCTAAACTGAAAAATCGAATCAACTGGATATTTACATTTGTTTTTGTTAGTTTTCTTTGAATTTTCTTTTTTGAAATCTAACCGAATTTAATTCATTTTTTCAGTTTTAGTTATAATTTTTTATTTTTCATTTTTTTATAACCAAACACAAAATAGTATACACGAGATAACATGCCCGTGCGCTGCCACGGGCTTATAAAACAAATGCACTTGATAGTGTTATAATTGTGAACGAGTGCTAAATAAGTAATAGAAATTAAAAGTATGATGGAGCAAATATTTCATGACGAAAAAAAAAGTTGTGTTGGTGATCAAAAACTTAGAGACTGGACAAAATGATTTGTAGCAATCTACAGTGTTTTGTGAGAAAAGATACAGTGTCTTCGCCACATGATTTAGCTTTTTAGTTAATAAAAAAAAAACTTACAAAACTAAATTCTCTACCAATTTAATATTAAAAAAAAATCAACAAAGATAATTTTGTAAGGAAAAAACCCATGAGAAAAAACGTTGTAGCAATTGACAATGTTTTGTGAGGAAAATTATAGCGTTTTTCCTAGTAAAATAAAATAAAAAACCATTTAGAGAAATATTGTAGTAATCCACAGTATTTTGTGAGAAAAACTACAATGCTTTCCTCATATGATTTAGCTTTATTGTAATTATAATTCTTAACCAACTCAATATTCAAAAAAAAATCGACAAAGATAATTTTGAAAAAAATTATAAAAAAATCACATGGAAAAACACTGCAACAATTCACAGTGTTTTAAAGAAAAAAAATCATGTTAGAAACACTGTAGCAATTCACAGTGTTTTGTGATGAAAGCTACAGTGTTTCCCCGCATGATTTAGCCTTATTTGTAATGACTTGTAATTGTAGTTCACAAACAACTCAATATTAAAATAATAAAATTGAAAAGGATAATTTGAAAAAAATTATAATAAAAAAAAACCATGCGGAGAGATACTATAGCAATTCATAATGTTTTATGAGCAAAGTTACAATACTTTCTCCACATGACTAAACTTTATTACAAAGTTAAATTCTAACCAACTCAATATTAAAAAAATAAAATCGACGAAGATAATTTTGAAAAAAAATATCACAAAAAAAGAAAACACAAAAGAAACTAAAAAAAAAAACCATGTGAGGAAAAACTATATCTATCCATAGTGTTTTGTGAGGAAAAACTTGTATTTACTTGTAATTGCAATTCTTAACCAGCTTAATATTTAAAAAATAAAATTGACAAAGATAATTTTAGGGAAAAACATAACAAAAACAGAAAAAAA
>Ga0307516_10006277_pt1 | contig 13971 bp, 16 predicted proteins | sample 19_EM_MG_FD_203310 | JGI IMG/M metagenome (GOLD analysis project Ga0307516, IMG submission 203310) | Populus trichocarpa ectomycorrhiza microbial communities from riparian zone in the Pacific Northwest, United States - 19_EM | ecosystem: Host-associated > Plants > Roots > Unclassified | place... | reverse complement strand
TTATCAAATGTGACGGCCCAGAACCACACATCCCTATCTATTTCCACACCCCCATTATCTATTCCAACCTCATCATGATCGGTCCATGCCACAGGACCCACATACTCTCCGGTATTTATTCAGACACCGCCACCTATAACATCTTGCTCTTCTTCATCAGATGAAGAGACAGATACAGATTATTGGAAACGGATCCAGGATTTGGATCAAGATTTGAAAGAGAAGGATGATGCCGACATGGGTCATCAGATAAGGAATAACGGTGTTGTGAGGAAGCACCCACAACAACAGGCCAGGACATGGGTGAGGAAGAACCCCCCATCATGCTACAAGTGTCATGGATTAGGGCACATCAAGAGGAACTGTTGTGTAGGACTGGACATCCAACAAATGATGTACGAAGAGATGTATGATCATTTCGAGCAACAACAAGCTCGATGGAAGGATACTGATAGCGCAGAGAAGCGTGAAGAGAAAGCATAGTCAGGAAAGAATCTGCCAGTGCAGAAAAGGAACAAATACGAGGGGTTACCAGTCAAGAAGATGGAACCAGAAATGAGATTGAAACCAGAGCAGGTGGTAGATACTACGCCTGTTAAGACACCTCCTAAGTTGGAGAAAAGCGAAGAAGAGGAAGCTATAGAGTCTCAGGATGCAATAGAAAGGAGCTTTGTTCGAACATTACGACCAAAGCAAGAGTTGATGATCAGCATCGGACTGCGCACCATGGATACGCATCGCATGGTTGACATGAAAGCATTATTGGATAGCAGCGCCACAGGCATGTTTATTGATAAGAAGTTTGCTGAAGGCAATGGAATCGTGATGAGATTATTGGACAAGCCAATCCATGTCTATAATGTAGATGGCATGCTCAACCAAGGTGGTTCAATTACACATGAGGTCACCTTAATGTTGGATTGTAATAGTGATAAAACACTTTTGGAATGATTTATATCACTGTTACATATATGCTAAACATTGAAAAACGCGTTTTTACATATAAATACACATTCCCAATGATTGTACATACTTATATACTTGTATATACACTAAATATGCAGAAACGCGATATAGTGGACACCTTGTATCACGCCTTATGCGTTTCTGGTCATAACAGTACCAAACAGACCAGTATTCCTAATATATCAGAGAGTGAAACACTTGACGATACACGTTTGAGTTGCATATTTGAGCACACACTACTATTAACAAACAGTGTGATATTGGTGAACTGCAAACCTCTCTTGAGAGTGTATTTGACTAGTGTGTCACTAGTAGTGCATTAGCTTGATTGGTTTTAACACTTAATGCTGTCACACAAAGGGCATAAGGAAAAAGCAGTATTAGAAGTGTGCAACCTCGGAAAGTCCACAGTAATCATTGGGTACACTTGGTTACAAAAGCATAACCCAACGATTGACTGGAAGACTGGTGACATCAAATTCACAAGATGTCCACAAGAATGTAATGTCGCGACCAAGAAGCGCAAACAAAAGAAAGCATCGGCTTTCAAGTATAAGGCATCCGTTGAAGAAGTTGACAATGATGCAGAAGAAGAAGAAATGGAATGCGAAGATGATGAAGAGATGGAAGATGATATCTATCTACGAGTACTGGAGTACATTCGAGAAGTCGACACAAAGGACAAAAAGAAAATGGACGAAGAAATGGTACTGCCACAGTTCCATGTATACCTAGATGTTTTCAAAAAGGCTCTGTCTGAGCGTTTACCCTTGCGCAAACCATGGGATCATGTGATAGATCTGAATCCCAACTTCATACCTCGAAAGTCTAAATTATACCCAATGTCTCCGATGGAACAACAGGAAGTCAGGGACTTTGTTGACGATCAACTGAAGAAAGGATACATTCGACCTACAAAATCACCGCAGACATCCCCGGTGTTTTTCATTCCCAAAAAGGACGGAAAGAAACGAATGGTACAGGATTATCGTTACCTGAACAAAGGAACAATCAAAAATAACTATCTGCTACTGCTCATTCCGGAGCTCATTGATCGTATTGGAGATGCAAAAGTATTCACAAAGCTGGATCTTCGATGGGGCTATAATAACATACGGATCAAGGAAGGAGATGAATGGAAAGCTGCATTCACTTGCCAAGATGGCGCATTTGAACCTTTAGTTGTGTTCTTTGGACTATGTAACTCGCCTGGAACGTTCCAGACAATGATGAACAAGATTTTCCACAATATGGCAGTTGTTGTCATGGTCTACATTGACAATATTCTTATTTTCACAAAGACCGAGGAAGGACATGATGAAATTGTTGAAGAAGTCTTGCGCAGGTTACATGCCAACGATCTATTCTTGAAACCAGAGAAATGCTTCTTTAAGCAACGAGAAATTGAGTTTCTCAGTCTAATCATTAGACCCAACGGTGTAGAAATGGGCCCTTCAAAGGTTGAAGGAATTACAAACTGGCCAACACCAACAAAAGTAAAAGAAGTCCAATTGTTCCTAGGACTTGTGAACTTTTATTGCCAATTTGTAAAGGACTTCTCCAAGATAGCAGCACCTTTGCATAAGTTGACAAGAAAGGATCAGAAATGGGAATGGGATGCAGTGCATCAAAAGGCCTTTGATGAATTGAAGGCATGGTTTATCAAGAAACCTGTCTTGATGATGGTTGATACTACGAAGGAGTTACGTGTTGAATTGGATGCTTCCGATTTCGCTACCAGAGCAGTATTATCTATGAAGTGTGATGATGGAAAATGGCACTCATGTGCTTATTTATCAAAGGGTCTCAATGACATTGAACAAAACTATGATGTTCATGACAAGGAGATGCTTGGAATTATGCGTGCACTTGAATCATGGCATCATTATTTGGAAGGAGCAAAACTGCAGTTTGAGATCTGGACTGATCATCGAAACTTGCAATATTTTATGGAAGCCAAAAAGCTTAACCGACGACAGGCACAATGGGCACTGTATTTATCAAGATTTGATTTCAAATTGGTACACAAACTGGGACTGTTATGATACGTCTTTTTCTATTCTTTCACCTTTTCACATCATGTGCTCTATCACATGATCCGCAGTCAGTATCACTCAGCATTGCTGTGCAATGCCTCAAGGTTACCACATGTTGCTGCGCAATGCCTCACTTATAATGCATGTAGAACATTCTGGAAGTACTTACATAAGGATTCCATGGAATGCCTCATTGCTAACACATGTTCTCCAACTAGTATATATAGTCAGGAGTTTAGACTGTAACTTTAGTCATATTCTCTTAAGCTATCCACTATAATCTAGTGTGAGGGCCCTAGTCAATATAGACTTCCCTTTTCCTTTCCTCATGTTATTCTTGTAAGCCCGCGAAAGACCTATTTGGTTTTAGTGTGTCTTAACAGGTATATGCTCCATGCCCTTTGGTCTTACTTCTCTGCTGCACAATTATGATTACAATATATTTTTGACTCTCATGTTGTGATAGACTTTGTACCTGTCCCCCAAATATTATGAAACTCTGTGATGCCTACTTTTTTGTGTCTGCACTATAGTTGAACTCTCCTTAAGTTCATACCTTTGACCATACCCCATGGGTTGTTCGAGTGTAATGTCTTGAACAGTTCTACAATAAATCTGAATGTATTTTATAGCCCAATCATCTGCTGATACCTGATTCAGCCTCTTGGCAGATTATTTCAAGTTCAAGAATTGAACTTAGCCTTAAGCTTTTGCCATCTTGGGCATTCACTTAGGATTTGTGTTTATTTGGCGTAGCATCAGCATATGCCAAACACAAACAAACTACTCAATTTCCACTGTGCACCCCATGCACTATCTACTGGATTGCCCAGGGGGTTAGACTTGGCATCGCCCCTTGACCACGAATGAACATAGACTTGGCATCTGTTTGTTTGTGGACTGATTAGACTTGGCATCATCAGTGCATTCAGCCAGACTCCAGACTCGCTGCTATTTCCAAGTTCATCCCCACTCCTACTCCTCCTATTGCCACTGCCGTTGTGCACAACCAGGAATCCAGGATCTATCTATACAGACAGGTATGTGAGTATTCCTGTCTCTTCTTAATTTTTTCCCATATTCACTCAAAAAAGTTCTGCAACATCTGGCAGTATCAACTTCAGTGCAGGCCTATCTCATGTTATATATCTATTGGATTGCCTAGGGTTAGACCTGGTGTCATCCTTTGGCTACAAACAAATATAGACTCGGTGTCTGTTCATTTGTAGACTGATTAGACTTGGCATCATCGGTGCAGACTCATCTGTAAGTACCGGCTGCCATTGTCTTCTCCTGATAGCAGTCCTATCACCTACACATATATATAGCCCATCAATCCTCTAATAGATCCTCCTTTAGATTGAAATACTTCAATGGTTGACACAACTTGAGGGGTCTCTCAAATTAATCAGACAGTGCAACAACCTTATGTCTAATCTATCTCTCTCCCCCTCCTACAGACCAATGGTGTTCTCATGACAGCTCTTTCGCATATTTTTCTTGATGTTTGACGACACTCATCAAGCTTGCTCTTTCTCACTTTGACGCTACTCATTGTTTTCCTTCTGGAAGGAAATCCAGGAATCCTGAGACGTTGTGGATGTCATGTATAATAACTCTGTCGAGATTTTTAAATCCAAGAAAAAACCCATTGCAGAAGGATGTTATGGAACAGCCATTTAACAACTATTTTTTATTTTGTCCTTGTTTGTTATTGTTTGGCTTTGTGGACAATATTATAAAAGGTCAACAACATGAATCTGACTTCATTTCATTTTATCTTTGTTTGTCCTTGTTTGGCTATCTCTTATCTCTTATCTCTTATCTCCTTATCTTCTTATTTCTGGCTCATATCCTACTGGAGGATATCTGGACCATATCCTATTGATTTATAAGTCTTGGCTAGTATAGTATATATAGAGTAGCCCAAAACCTGTAACTCTAGTTGTATTCTCTTAAGATCTCCACTACACTCTAGTGTGAGGACTCTAGTCGATATAAACTTCCCCTTCATCTTTCCTTGTGTAATTCTTGTAAGCCTGCGAAGACTATTTTGAGTTTAGTGTGTCTTAACAAAGGAGCTGAGGCAGGCCTAAATCAAACTGATGCAGGAAAGGGTATCTTGAGCATTCAATCCTGGATCCTCATTGAACCCTTCGACCACAACCCTTTGCCCAGCCATCAACGAGCACAATGCCATGACCCTTTGCCCAGCCATTGTCGGACACAATGCCACCACAACCCTTTGCTATCATCAAGCACAACATCGACAATGGCTATGACCACCACGATTACAGCAGAATCTGTATGCATATCTTGCCTCTCTGACATATCTTTCTCCACCTTACGAACTGGATTGCCTGGGTGGTTAGATTTGGCTTTGCCCCTTGGCCATGAACAAACATAGACTTGGCGTCTGTTTGTTTGTGGACCGAGTAGACTTGGCGTCATCAGTGCAGACTCTTCAGATTCACTACCATTCCCTTTACTCCCCACCGCCACTCCCTGTCACCACTGTTGTTGTGCACATCCCAGAATCCAGGATTCATCTTCTCAGACAAGTACATATATATTCCCCTCTTCTTCAACAGACCTATCTGACCCCAATGGGGGAACGAGTGTGCTCAGAGCATGACAGACAGTATCGCAGTGGTCAGTACTCCACATCAAATGCCCAACATATCCACGCCCCTATGTGACTGCATATACATGTAGTTCTAGGAGCACGGTGAAGATGGCAATGCATCATCCTGTCATCTGTTCAATGCAATTTGGAACAAGAGGGAAGAGAAAGACACTGAAAGAACAGATGCAAAGGCACCAGCAGCACCATCTAGTGCCCCCAATCATCACCTCCCACCTCCAAGAGCTACACTGCCATCCCATGCGCTAGTTCCATACCAGTATCATTCAGTGTCACCTCTAAATCCTCCCTGAATCCGAGCTGTTTAACCACTTGTCAAACTCTCCAGCTTTGCCTGCTTCCTGTCAGCCCTACAGTGGTGCCAGATCACATTTGTCCCTTCCAGTCCTGTTGCATCCAGATGTCACCAACTCCAGGTCTCAAACCCATTTCTGCTGGATTCTATATGTACTAGTAAAATTTGGACTGGAATACTAGGGGTGAGTCCTTACTCTCTTTTCAACACTTACTCGCTATTGATGTTAACATCAAGGATCTCCTATGCCAAAATCACTTTTGAGTGCAAGAACACCCAGTGCGACCAGGACGACCAGTTGGTTCATATTCCCGGAACAAAAAAAGGACATTTAGAGACTCTGACACCTGCCTCATCTACTGTAGTTGCACCCCAGCCAGCCCTTGTGTCCAAGGGCAGTCCATCTCTCCAAAATTCACTGTTCAAGCTCCCTCTTTAGGGCAGTCCACCATCTTCATTGCCAATTATCTTTTAAAGATAGCTCAATCTTCAAAAGTACTCAGAAACTTTTTGATTTTTCATTCAATTGTATGCAGTCCTCAGATAAGGTCAAACCCGTTGTCGATCTCAATCAACTTCGAGAAATAGCAAGTATGTCAGATGGAGCATCATCAGATACTGAAGATGACTCTCTCAAGGTTAAGCGTCTCTGCTGTAGCCATCCACTTAGTGAATTTGACCAGCTGTAGGCCAATTGTTAGAGCAACACCAAAACCAGCAAGCTCAATGGCACACTCAACAGTGACCAGAGCACTAGCATTGTGGGCTCACACCTAGAATCAAACAATAAAGGAGTGGAATGAGATAGTATTGATATTAGAGTCACACACTGGTTAGATGGGGATTTCAAGAGAATACAACTAGAGTTACAGGCTTCTGTGCTACTCTATATATACTATTCTAGCTTAGGCTTATCAACCAATAGGATATAGTCCAGATATTCTCCAATGGGAGATGATCCTGCTATCAGATGAGTCAGAGATAAGAGAGTCAAAGATAAGAAGATAAGGTGTGAAAGAAAGAACATATAAGGAAATGGCTGAGTAAGAGTAGAGTTTGGCTGAATCAGAATAAGGTTTAAGTGTAAGCAGTATGAAGTAATGGCTTGGCATTGAGTCAGCAGTGTGGAGTAATGCCAAGCACCTGTCAAACCTTATAATAATGTCCACAAGACCAAACAATGAAAAGATGAGAATATTGGAAAGGGGTTTTAATGCCACTCTCTCTTTAGATAGATGTTATTTCCCCTTCAGGTTTGTATTACTCCTTCTTTAGGTTCTGATTATATAAGAAGCTAGTGCCATTCCATAACACCAATCCCCAATCCCCCAGCTCCAACGGGACTTTGATAAGTCCCATCTTGCCCAGATACTTCTGAGAACCAGCACCAATGGGTTCATCTCAAACAGAACCTGATTCGCATAGCCGAAGGACGTGAACAGTCTCTGTCTCATTGACTGAAATTGTTATTTGAAATATGGCCCCTCCCATGGTCCATTCCTCTGTGAAGCCTGGGGCCCTCTCCAAACCACCTGATTGAGTTACGATACAATTATGTACATGTCTGTTCTGATGGGACACAACCCGTATAATTATCAGATATCTCTGCTCCAGTAGCTAAGCATGCCTGCATGCTCAAACCTCATCAGGTTGAGAAGAGTTAGCCCATTCCAAGGAGGATAACATAATGCACTTGTTAAATCCAATAACTGGGTATAAACTCAACCATCCCCCACCATTCTCTTCCCTCCATGTCTCTTCCAAGCAATGAAGCATCTTGGGATACGGTCAGTTATATTATATTGCCCCCAAACTCAAAACCTTTATCCTGAACCCCACAACCAACCATTTGCCCATATAGCTTTTGGACCTTTCATAAGTTCGCCCCACTTTTTTAAAACTTGTATTCTCATGTTTATCTTACATCCAAAGTTCTGGGACTGCTTAGTGAGATATTCCCTCCAATTGGTAGGTCATGTGATCAAACATTGCCTTCTCAGATGATGAAGCTCTATGCAGTTTGGAATCTCACTGGTGGGTTTGCAATGTTGCCCAGTCAATTTATCACATTTCAGCTACAAAGTCCTCTGTGTGTTCCCTTTTCATGATGTTGGACCCTAGTCCTTCCTTGTCATTGCTTATATACACATCATGTGTCTATACTTTATATGGGGATTTTGATGGCTTCCATCTTCAGTTATTTCCACCACACTGGATGCTGAAGATGTATGTATCCTTTATCTCTGACTGTCCTACTCATACTTATCATACTTATAGACCTGTCCCTTGTCTATAGGTATGAATAACAAGTTATTTCCACCACACTGGATGCTGAAGATACCTGTTCCTTGTCTATAGAGTTACTCGTTCATCGGGTTATGGGCTCTGCCACTCCTCTCTGATGCCCTTGCGACACGTACTCCATGACTTCCCTCCGGTTCCTGCTGGTTCTCTACCAGACATTCCTGATAATGAAGTGAAGGTCCATTTCCAACGTCTGGTTGGCTCCTTGCTGTACCTCACCATATGCACATGTCTCAACATTTCTTATGCCGCAATGGGTCTTGGGCAATTCAATTCCAACCCTACTCATTCACATCTCTTGGCAGCTAAGGGTGTTCTTAGGTACCTACTTGGGACCATGGACTTTGCTCTCGAGTATAACTTCGAACAGACGCCGGTCGGCAATCCCACCTCACTCTTCTTCCCGACCAACTGTGGCTTTTCTGATGCATGAATGATCTGGAGAACATCAGCAGGAGTACCGTCATCAATAGATGGGACAGGAAATCCAGGCATGTGCTTGCAGAAAATGATGCGGTTGAGAAGGGCATGCAGGAAAGCTGTTTTGACATTGTATGTCAGAACCTCGTAGTCATTCTTAGCCGCTAAGGCCAGGACGATCCGGATGCTGGTAAGTTTGGTGACAGGAGCATAGGTGGTGCCGTAGTCCTCAGGCTGTTGGCTGAAGCTCTGAGCGACAAGGCAGGCTTTCTCTTTACCCTTGATAATACTTCCATCTGGGTGGTATTTGTAAGCATAAACCCACCATACCCCAATGGCTTTGTGACCAGCAGGTAACTTTGCAGGCTGGAAGACACCTCGATCCATAAGACTGGTGTGTTTTCAACCCATGGCTGCATGCCAGACGTCCGCATCTGGACGAGCCATAGCCTCATGGAAATTATCCGGAGGTTTTGACAAGTCAAAAACACAAGGTAGTCACAATGGATCAGGCCATGCCACCAAAGACTTCTGCTCCAAGAGAATGGTGAGTTCAATGGAGGAAAAATCAAAAGGAGGGTCAGGCAGCACAGAAGCCACAACAAGGGCAAGGAAACCATCGATGGCTGCAAGAGATTGCTGCGGATACAGGTCTGTAAGGACACCCCCATGAGAGGATTGTTTACAGAGGGCAAGGCGAGCATCGCATTGACAAATGGTATCATGATAGGCTTGACCTTGCTCAGTAAGAAAGCAGGAGCAGACAGGACAAGGAGACGGAGGCGAAGCAGGAGGAGTAGGCGAGACAGGGAGACAGGGAGTGCGTCAGAGGGAGCCACAGGCATTCTCATTGAAGACAACATCCCTAGAGAAATGATACTCACCAGTGACACTCCGAACATGCCAACTGATATGCCCTTCTTCGTAACCAATGAAGATCACCTCATATCATTGAGGGCCACCCTTGATATGCCATTTGGGAGAAATAATGAGGAAGCATTGACACCCCCAGACACGGAGGTGCGAAAGATTGGGCTTCTTCCTCTCGATAACTTCATAAGGAGTCAATAGTGCAGGTAGAGTCGACGTAGAGAAGCAGTTGCATAGATACTGAACGGTCAGGATAGCATCACTAAGGAAAACAGGGGGAAGGCTGGCATCAGCAAGGAGTGTCTGTGCAGAGTCCTCAATAGTGCGGATGCACCATTCTACCTTATCATTCTGCGAGTGAGCATAAGGTATGGTAACCTGAAGCTCAATACCATGAGAAATGAGATGGGCAGCGAGGTGACCTTTAGAAATCTCCCTAGCACCATCACAGCAAACCTTGCAGACAAGCTGACCTATCTTCAATTCCAAATGAGCTTCAATAGCAACATAATGGTCAAAGACTTGGCTCTTCTTGCTCAAAAGACCAGTCATGGACCAATTGGAATGGTCATCAAGAATGATGACAAAGGAATCAGTCTTCTGAGAAGAGAGCATTGGAAAGGGTCCACAGACATCAATGTGAAGCAATTTGCAAGGGGAAGTAGCATGATTGCCAGGGTGATCATAAGAGTGCTGGGGGTGTTTCCCAATGATGCATGGAATGCAATGTGTGTGGCAAAAAACACCTGAGTAATCTATACCATCAGCATAACCCTTTGTGAGCATGTCCCGCGTCGTGTCCATACCAAGGTGACCCAACCGGTGGTGCCACAATTCCAGAGTGACTGCAACATGAGGGAAAGATGTAGCAGGCACATCTGGAAGAGGGAGGATGGGAGAAGGTGCAAGAGGGAGGGAGGGAGCAGTGACAGGAGGTAGCACAAAGTCACACTGCAAAAATGAGAGATGGTTGATCACAGTGGCCATGAAGGTAAGGTGAGTCGCAGAGGAGAAGGTCAGAGGCAGATGGACAAAGGTCCCTGGTTTCTCAAAGTAAACTTTGAAATCCTGTTCTGTCATAGCACCTACAGATAGCAAGTTTATGGACACATCCAGAGCATGTAAGCAATTCCAGAGACAAATTGTATGCAGCTGACCACCAATGAAGATGGTAAAGCGGACCTCACCACGGGCCAAGGTGTTGAGGACACCACAGTTCGCAGTGCCCACAGGCGTGGCCTGTTCCAGATGGTAAGTCCAGAAGAAATGGTGATCACATATGATATGTGTCGTACACCCTGAATCCAAGATCACATTGAAGTGTTGCTGGAAAATGGCAAACACAACAAGATCCAGACTCTGGATGAAGTCCTGGTAGGGCATAGACACAGTAGATATGAATGCAATCATGGGCTGGTCACACAAGGCATAAGCATAGAAGAGGTCAGATTGGGCAGGAGACACAGGTACAGGTGGCACTATGGAAGAGGGAGGTGTAGGAGATGTGTTGAGGGTGTAATCTGCAGATAAAGACAGTGTAGGAGTAGCAGTATCATGGGGAGTAGGTATGAGATCAGTCGTGATGTGTGCCTTAGCCCTGGAAGCAAGGTATCTATCCCTACCACCAACATCTCCACCACCAGGTTCCCAGCAATAATCTATGGAGTGCCCTGATGCATTGCAGTTCATGCAGATAAGGGAGCGTGAATGAGGCAGTGCTGAAGAAGGTACAGCAGCCACAGAAGGAGGGTTGGAAGTAGTTGATATGACTGCTGCAGCGGGAGGAGCAGCACTATGGGGTCCAACCCTATGGTGAGAACAGTCAGAGATCATGCAATGATTTTTAACATCTGCTGCAAGAACCTCACAGATGAGAGATTCAAAGGATGGGTAGTAAGGGGGATCCTGCGTGAAGCCGCTCGAGATTGCAACATGAATGTGCCAGTAAGCCTCATCATCTGGAAGGTTCCTGACAAAATACTGGGTGAGGTCAAACACAGTAAAGTCCCATTCCATCCTCTCTAGTTGTCAAAGACCTGATTGCCAAGTCTCAATCCCACCTCACTCTTCTTCCCAACCAACTGTGGCTTTTCTGATGCCGATTGGGCATCCGACGAGTCTTCCTGTCATAGCGTGTCTGGATTTGCCTTCTACCTCTATAGCTCTTTGGTATCTTGGTCTGCTCTGTCACAATGTATTGTCATGTTGTCATCTACTGAAGCAGAGTATATGGCACTTGCACATGTGCTTAAGAACGGCACCTGGATTCGACTTTTCCTCATCATCCTCAGCCTCTTTAATCCATCTCTGTTTTCTATCCTCTGTGACAACCAGAGTGCTTTGAATGTCGTGAATTCTGAAGCCATCCACTTTCATTTGAAATATATTGATGTCCGCCACCATTTCATCAAAGACCTCATCGCCTCTGGTGCTTTCACAATGTCATGAGTTTCTACACTCAATATGGTCGCGGATATTTTTACAAAGCCTCTATTGCCCGTTTTACACAAGAAGCATTGTACGTCTCTTGGTCTTGTCAGTTTATCTTAATCTTTTCTTTCCTCTTTAATACATACATTTCTTCGCCCTACCACTTCATGTGTTCCATCGCTCTAATGGGGGTGTGTTGGACCCTAGTCCTTCCTTGTCATTGCTTACATACACATCATGTGTCTATACTCTATATGGGGATTTTGACAGCCTCCATCTTCAGTCATTTCCACCACACTGGACACTGAAGATGTATGTATCCTTTATCTCTGACTGTCCTACTCATACTTATTGTACTTGTAGACCTGTCCTGTGTCTATAGGTATGAATAACAAGTCGTTTCCACCACACTGGACACTGAAGATACCTGTCCCTTGTCTATAGAGTTATTCATTCATCACATGATGACCTCTAACACTGTATTTATCACTGCCATCTGACAGAAGTTCCCACCAACCGTTATCAATATGCAACAATGTCAAACACCCCCCAAGCCACAGTCAACTTTTACAACTGCTCTTTCTATGAGGTTCAGGGTGACAGTATGTGATTTCATGTCCTGCTGCAACATTTCTGATTTGCTCACTCATTTCAGTTGTCATCCAGAATGGGAACAGCTTCTTCGGGTCGCAACGGACATTGTGGGGACATCATCTTGGGGAAGCAGGTATCCAAATTCAGTATATTTGAAACACATATCTTCACTAATCCCCATAGCTATAGTCACATTTGTGATTATTCTATTGTTCGTGATGATTTTATCATTCATAGTGGGCATCATCTTTGCAATGAAATTTGATCACATTGGATCAGCAGTCGGCCACATTTTCTTTTGCACTCATGGTTTTTTTGGCTATTCCTCTGGCGGTGTTATTTTACCAGTTTTGCTAGTTGTTAAATGTATGTCTTTCATTTGGATGGCTTAATTGTTTTATAACACTAATTTTCCCCCTCTTCTGCCCAGATCTTTAGAGAAAATATAGAATAAAATTATGTTGTAGTGTCGGTGTCGACTGACAGACAACCTGGAGAGGTGGACAGACCCCCTGTATGTATTCCTACCCTTTTCATGCCAGCCCACTACTTACAGACAACAATGCCCCTGCGGTTTTCACAGTCGACCAATCCTGCCAATCCCTTGCAGTACACAAGGTCAGTACTGTGAGCTCAACTCCAACACCTCTAACTTGTTCACATTTTCTCTTAAGAATCAGGAATGGTGGTCTAGTGGCTGATTAGACTGAACAAGACCAAATTTGGACTGGATGCCTGTTGTGGAAACGGAGAGTTGTTCAGAAGCAGCAGAAGTCTGTTTGACTTTGCCAATGCCATCATGGAAGACTTTGATAATGTCAAGGAGACCAACCACACCGCAAAGTAAGTACAGACAGCATGTCTCACTTGCACTGGATTGACTCATCCTACAACTACTTTCCTGCAGAAGGCTTAGCCAAAATCCCATGCGGACACTGCTACCACATCCAACACCTCAAAACCCGATGCCCACATGTGAACACCAACTTGCACCCCAAACACCAACACCCACTAGCCCCACCCCCAACCGCTGATGTCAATCCCATGCCATGTCTCCACCCTTGAATGGCTGACTGTGCCGTGCTGCTATCTACCTCTACAGCATCATTTGTGACATCCACGCCGCAGCTCCTCCCTTCAATGACCACCATGTCACTGTACCCTCATCTGTCAACACAAACAGATATCCATGCCCAGTAGCCCCATCCTCCCACATCTCATGGGGTATAAACAATGCCCATCGTTTAATGACTGCCACATCATCATATGCCTACAACACATATGGATGCCCATGACCAGACATCTACCACATCAATGCCCCCCAACACCTGACCTTGAATGACTGCCATGTCACCGTCAACACACACGGACACCCATGTCCAGTCACCCCTCCACAACAGCGCCTTTTCCCC
>Ga0307516_10006276_pt1 | contig 13973 bp, 10 predicted proteins | sample 19_EM_MG_FD_203310 | JGI IMG/M metagenome (GOLD analysis project Ga0307516, IMG submission 203310) | Populus trichocarpa ectomycorrhiza microbial communities from riparian zone in the Pacific Northwest, United States - 19_EM | ecosystem: Host-associated > Plants > Roots > Unclassified | place... | reverse complement strand
TAGTTCTTCTTCTCGCCGTAGGCGGCGTAGGACTCGGTGACGGTTTTCTCGGGGTCTGCCAGCAGGGTGACCTTCAGGGACTCCTTCTCGCGGAACTTCGCCAGTTTCTCGGGCTTGTCCGGGGAGACGCCGATGACGTCGTAGCCGGCGGCGGCCAGGACGTCGAGGTTGTCCGTGAAGTCGCAGGCCTGCTTGGTGCAGCCGGGGGTCAGGGCCGCGGGGTAGAAGTAGACGATGACCTTGCGGCCCCGGTACTCCGACAGGGAGACCTCTTTGCCGTCGGCGTCGGGGAGGGTGAAGGCGGGGGCTACGTCCCCGGGCTGGAGTCGCTCGCTCATGCGGGCAAGCGTAACCGGGGGTCCTGGCCGTGCGGCGGCGCGTGGAGCTGACAGACTGTCCACAACAGGCAACTGTCCAGAACAACCAGCAGGCAGCGGCAACAGGTATCAGCTGACTTCGGAGGCCCTACGGTGGCGGACACGTCGGACACCAGAACCCCGGCGCAGATCGAGGCGGACATCAGGATCCGTCGCGAGAAGCTGGCGGAGACGCTCGATGAGATCGGGGTGCGGGTGCACCCGAAGACGATCGTGGGCGATGCCAAGGCCAAGGTCGTGTCGAACATCGATCACACGCTGGGGCGCGCCTATGTCGGGGTCAACCGGGCCGTGAGTGACGTCAAGTCGCAGTTCGTGGACGAGGAGGGCGCTCCTCGACTGGAGCGGGTCGTTCCCGTCGCGCTCGTCGTCGTCGGGCTGGTGGGGCTGCTGGCCCTCGGGACCCGGCGGCGCAGGCGCTGAGCGTGGGCGGACCCACCGGCTTACGGGCCCGGCAAAGGCAGGTAGGTTCAGTGCTGTGAGCGCCAGGAGAAACGAGCACAGCACCCAGCACGACAAGCTGCCCATCCGGATGCTGCACGACCGGGTACTCGTGCGGCAGGACACCAGCGAGGGCGAGCGGCGTTCCGGTGGCGGGATTCTGATTCCGGCCACCGCGGCCGTCGGTCGTCGGCTGGCGTGGGCAGGGGTCGTGGCTGTGGGGCAGAACGTACGGACTGTGGAGCCCGGCGACCGGGTTCTGTTCGATCCGGAGGACCGGGCCGAGGTGGAGGTGCGGGGTGTCGCCTATGTGCTGATGCGCGAGCGCGATCTGCACGCGGTGGCCGCCGACCGGTTCGAGGGGTCCGAGGACTCGACGGGGCTGTACCTGTAAAGCGCACAGCGCCTGCACGGCAGCGGTTCGAAGGTGGGAAGGTTCGAGGGGCTGGTGACCATCGTCACCAGCCCCTCGTGTCGTCTGAATCCGGTTACTGGCGGCGCGTCCCGCTGAGCTGTCCCACGCCGGTCGTCGTGCCCTCCGTCTGGCCGTCGGTGTCCCCGTCGGTGTCCCCGCCGCTGCCGTCCGTCGTGCCGGCCGTGTCCCCGCTGGTGGCGCCGTCCGTGGTGCCGTCCGTGGTGCCGCCGTCCGTGGTGGGGTCGCCGCCCGTCGGCTCCCCGGTGGTGCCGGGGGTCCCGGTCGTCGGGTCGCCGGTGGTGCCGTCCGTGGTGCCGCCGTCGGTGGTGCCCGTCGGGTCCCCGGTGGTGCTGGGCGTTCCGGTCGTCGGGCTGCTGGTGGTGCCGTCCGTGGTGCCGCCGGTGTCCTCGCTGCCCGTGGTCGGGTCCACCGGGGCGTCGGTGCTGGGGGCCTCGGTCTCGTCGGAGCCCGGCTGGAGCTGGAGGTCGAAGTCGGTGGCCGACTTGCCCTTGAGGGCCTGCTCGGTGAACTGCGCCCAGATCTCCGCGGGCGGCCCGCCGCCGTTGACTCGTTCCAGGCCCATCGCGCCGTAGAGCGACTTGTGCGCGGCTGTCACGGGGTCCTGGCCCATGACGGAGACGACGGTGGCGAGGTCGGGGGTGTAGCCGGCGAACCAGGCCGCTGTGTCCTCCTCGGCGGTGCCGGTCTTGCCCGCGGCGGGGCGGCCGGCGGCCTGGGCGGCGGTGGCGGTGCCGTTCTCGACGACGCTCTGCAGGACGGCCGTCGTGGTGTCGGCGGCCTCGCGGCTGACAGCCTGGCTGGTCCGCTTCTCCGGCAGCTCGACTTCGGTCTTGCTGTCCTTGGTGATCTTCTCGACCATCGTGTACGTGCCGTGCCGGCCGTGGTTGGCGAGGGTGGCGTAGGCCTGCGCCATGTCGAGGACGCTAGCCCGGGCGACGCCGAGTGCGACGGAGGGGCTGGCGACCAGCTCGGGGGTGGTGGAGGGGAGGCCCAGGTCGATCGCGGTTCTTTTGACCTTGTCGGAGCCGACGTCCACGGCCATCTGCGCGTACACCGCGTTGATGGACCTGTCGGTGGCCTCGCGTACGGGGACGTCGCCGTAGGAGCCCTGGTCCTCGTTCTCCGGGGCGTACGTGCCGCCGTTCCAGCCTTCGACGGGGCGCTTGTTGGTGCCGTCGTAGATCGTGTTCGGGGTGATGACGCGGCCGTCCTGCGTCTCGGAGTGGTTCTGGACGGCGGAGGTGAACACGAAGGGCTTGAAGGTGGAGCCGACCTGGAAGTCGCGGCGGGTCACGCCGTTCGTGAACTGCTTGACGAAGTCGATGCCGCCGTACATGGCGACGACCTTGCCGGTCTTGGGGTCGATGGAGGCGCCGCCGGCGCGGACGTAGTTGTCGACCTTGCGGTTCTTCTTGTCGAGTTTGGAGATCACCTGGTCGTCGACGGCCTTGACGAAGGCGTTCTGCTTGCGCTTGTGCAGGGTGGTGGTGATGCGGTAGCCGCCCGCGTCGAGTTCGTCCGCGGTGACGATCTTGTTCGTGGTGAGGTACTCGTTGATCGCTTCGATGGCGTAGCCGCGCTGCCCGGACTTGCCGATGGCGACGGTCTGTTCCTTCGGCTTGGGGAAGGTGAGGTGGGCCCGCTCCGACTGGGCGAGCCAGCCCTTCTTGACCATGCCGTTCAGGACGTAGTTCCAGCGGGCCTGGGCGGCCGCCTTGTTCTCCGGGTGGGCGACGACGTCGTACTCGCTGGGCGCGTTGACCAGTGCGGCGAGGTAGGCGGCCTTGGCGGGGTCCAGCTCGGTGGCGTCGACGCCGTAGTAGGCCTGGGCGGCGGCCTGGATGCCGTAGGCGTTGCGGCCGAAGTAGCTGGTGTTGAGGTAGCCCTCGAGGATCTGGTCCTTGGACTCCGTGCGGTCCAGCTTGACCGAGATGAAGAACTCCTTCACCTTGCGGGTGACGGTCTGCTCCTGGGCCAGGTAGTAGTTCTTCACGTACTGCTGGGTGATCGTGGACCCGGACTGCTTGCCCTTGCCGGTGGCGGTGTTCCAGGCGGCGCGGAGCATCGCCTTGGGGTCGATCGCGGACTCGGTGTAGAAGTCGCGGTCCTCGGCGGCCAGTACGGCGTGCTGGGCCTCCTTGGAGACCTGGGCGAGGGGGATGGTCTCGCGGTTGACCTCGCCGTCGCGGGCGAGCTGGCTGCCGTCCGAGTAGAGGTAGACGTTGCTCTGCTTGGTGGCGAACGCGTTGGCCGACGGGATCTTGACCATCGAGTAGCCGAGGACGAAGAGGCCCGCCAGCAGCAGGATGCCCAGGGCGAACGTACCGAGCACCGTGCGCCAGGTCGGGACGAACCGCCGCCAGCCGGTGCGGGCCGACCGCTTGGGCTTCTTCCCGGCCGGTTCCCCGGTCGCGGGTGCTTCGGCTGCTGCCGGTTCTCCGGCCGCGGGCGCTTCGGCCGTTTCCGGTTCTCCGGCCGCGGGTGCTTCGGCCGTTTCCGGTTCCCCGACCGCGGGCGCTTCGGCCGCTTCCGGCTGTCTCGATGCCCAGCCCTGCTTCGGCTGCTGCGGCTGCGCCTGCGGCTCGTCGCTCATGTCGTGCACGGACTCCTGTTTCGCGTCTTACGTTCCCGTACGTCTCGTACGCCTTCTGTGGCCCCTGTTGAAGACTCTCGCACCATGCGTTCCGTTCCCGGATATGGCGCGCGTCTCGCCCGGCAAATGGCTCGTCCGCACGGGTCACCTGCGTACGGGGGTGGGTTCGGGGGGTGGTACGCGGCCGTCGCGGCGGGGTCTTTTGACGATACGTGAGGTATCGGGCGATGACGGTCGCCGGGGTGTTCGGGGGTGTCCGGCCCGGAGCGCTGGAGTCCGCCCCGAAGGCGAGGGCGGAAAATGGCTCGCCCGCCTGGTCATCCCCGTACTAGGCTCCTGCGCTTCGGTGTCCGCGCGGGTGAGGAGGGCCGTGGGTGTGGGTTCGGCACGGCTGTACGCGGCTGTCGCGGCGGGGGGATTCCGGCGGTACGCGACGTATCGGGCGGCCACGGCGGCGGGGGTGTTCACGAACACCGTCTTCGGGCTGATCCTCGTCTCCACCTACCTGGCGTTGTGGGACGAGCGGCCGCATCTGGGGGGCTACGACCAGGCGCAGGCGGTGACCTACGTGTGGCTGGGGCAGTGCCTGTACGCGACGCTCGCCATTCAAGGCGGCGGCGTGGAGAAGGATCTGATGGCCCGTATCCGCACGGGCGACATCGCCATCGACCTGTACCGGCCGGCGGACCTCCAGCTGTGGTGGCTGGCGAGCGACCTGGGCCGGGCGCTGTTCCAGACGTTGGGGCGGGGCGTGATCCCGTTCGTCTTCGGGGCGTTGTTCTTCCCGATGGCGCTGCCGACGGATGTCACGACCTGGGCGGCGTTCCTGGTCGCGCTGCTGCTGGCGATGGTCGTCAGCTTCGGGATCCGCTATCTGGCGGCTCTGACCATGTTCTGGCTCATGGACGGAATGGGTGTCAACCAGGCTCTGATGGTCCTGGGGATCTTCTGCTCGGGCATGACACTGCCGCTGAACGCCTTCCCGGGCGCGCTCGGTGACATCGTCCGGGTGCTGCCGTGGGCGGCGCAGCTCCAGATGCCGGCGGATGTGCTGATGGGGGAGACCGACCCGCTGGGGGCGTTCGCCTTCGAGGCGGTGTGGGCGGTGGTCCTGCTGGGGGCGGGGCGGTTGATGCAGTCGGCCGCGACCCGTCGGGTGGTGGTGCAGGGTGGGTGAGCACAACCGCCTGGCGGAGGGGCTGCGGGCCTACCGGCTGATCGCCGGGATGTGGATCAGGTCGGCCATGACCTACCGGGTCTCCTTCGTCGTCACGGTGTTCGGCAACCTGTTGGTGACCGGGCTGGACTTTGTCACGATCCTGCTGATGTTCTCGCAGGTCGACTCGCTGGGCGGGTGGACACTGCCGGAGGTCACCTTCCTGTACGGGCTGTCCGTGACCGCGTTCGGGATCGCCGACCTGGTGTTCGGCTCCATGGACGTACTGGGCACCCGGATGCGTGACGGTTCCTTCGACACCCTGCTCGTACGTCCCGTTCCGGTGCTCGCCCAGGTCGGTGCGGACCACTTCGCGCTGCGGCGTCTGGGCCGGATCAGCCAGGGTGTGCTGGTGCTGGGCTGGGCGCTGGTGTCGGTCGACGTCGCCTGGACGCCGGCGAAGGTGCTGCTGGTGCCGGTGATGGTGGTCAGCGGCGCGGTGATCTTCTGCGCCGTGTTCGTGGCGGGCGCGGCCTTCCAGTTCCTGGCGCAGGACGCCGCCGAGGTGCAGAACGCGTTCACGTACGGCGGCACCACGCTGTTGCAGTATCCGCCCAGCGTGTTCGGGAAGGACCTGGTGCGCGGGGTGACGTTCGGGTTGCCGCTCGCCTTCGTCAACTGGGTGCCCGGTTCCTATGTGTTGGGGCGGCCGTATCCGCTCGGGCTGCCGCAGTGGGTGGCGTTCACGCCCTCGCTGGTGGCGGTGGCGTGCTGTGTGCTCGCCGGGCTGGTCTGGCGGGCGGGGCTGCGGTCGTATCGGAGTACGGGAAGCTGAGGACTGATGGACACGGATACGGACGCGGGCACCGGCACGGGCTCCATGGACTCGGGTTTCATCGAGGTGGACGGGCTGGAGAAGGTCTTCGACGTGCGTCGCAAGACCGGCTTCATGAGGCGGGAGCGGCGTCAGGTGCGGGCGGTCGACTCGATCTCCTTCTCCGTGGCGCGCGGCGAGATGGTCGGTTACATCGGGCCGAACGGTGCCGGGAAGTCGACGACCATCAAGATGCTGACCGGCATTCTGACGCCGAGCGGCGGCCGGCTGCGGGTCGCGGGCATCGACCCGTCCCGGGAGCGGACCCGGCTGGCGCATCGGATCGGGGTGGTGTTCGGGCAGCGTACGACGCTGTGGTGGGACCTTCCGCTGATCGACTCGTACCGGCTGATGCACCGTATGTACCGCATTCCCGACGGCCGTTACCGCGAGAACCTCGACCGGCTCGTCGAACTCCTCGGTCTGGCCGACCTGTTGGACGTTCCGGTACGTCAACTCTCGCTCGGTCAGCGGATGCGCGGCGACATCGCGGCGGCCCTGCTGCACGACCCGGAGGTGCTGTACCTCGACGAGCCGACGATCGGACTGGACGTCGTCTCCAAGGCCAGGGTGCGGGAGTTCCTGCGGGAGGTGAACACCGAGCGCGGTACGACGGTGCTGCTGACCACGCACGACCTCCAGGACATCGAGCAGTTGTGCTCGCGGGTGATGGTCATCGACCACGGGCGGCTCATGTACGACGGCGCGCTGGCCGGGCTGCACGAGGCGGGGGAGAGCGAGCGGACCCTCGTGGTGGACCTGGAGCGGGAACTGCCGCCGATCGACGCGCCGCCGCCCGCGCGGGTGGTGAAGGTGGACGGGCCCCGGCAGTGGCTGGCCTTCCCGGCGTCGGAGTCGGCGGCTCCGCTGGTCGCGCGGATCGCGGCGGAGTATCCGCTGGTGGACCTGTCGGTGCGGGAGCCGGACATCGAGGCCGTGATCGCGAAGATGCTGCACTCCTTGGGGGACATCCCCAAACCCCCGTCCCAGCGGGCGAGTGCGTAGTGCCGGGCTCGATCGCATAGTGCCCGGCGCCGACACCTCGTAGGCTGCTGGGTATGACCGAGGATGCTCCGGAGCTGCGCGCCTCCGACGCCGATCGTGAACGGGTCGCCGAGGTTCTGCGGGACGCCCTCGCGGAGGGGCGTCTCGACATGGAGGAGTTCGAGGAGCGTCTGGACGCCACGTACAAGGCCCGCACGTACGGCGAACTCGCGCCGATCACCCGGGACCTGCCGTCCGCCGCGCCCGCCGGGACGGTCGGGACCGCTCCTCGGGTGTCGATGACCAAGGGCCCCGCGCCGAGCGGGAGTTGGGCGGGCCGGATCACCGGCGGCGAGGGGTCGTCGACGTGGGCGGTCGCCGTCATGTCGGGTTTCCAGCGCAAGGGCCGCTGGACGGTACCGAGGCGGTTCACCTGCTTCGCCTTCTGGGGCGGCGGCGACATCGATCTGCGGGAGGCGGACTTCGCGGCCGGCGAGGTCGAGATCAACTGCATCGCGATCATGGGCGGGGTGCAGGTGATCGTGCCGCCCGGCGTCGAGGTCGTGGTGCGGGGGATCGGCGTCATGGGCGGCTTCGACCACCGGGAGGAGGGCGTGCCGGGCGATCCGGGCGCCCCGCGGGTGATCGTGACGGGCTTCGCCTTCTGGGGCGGCGTCGGCGTCGAGCGCAAGGTCACCCGGGCCGAGCGGCAGCGCCTGAAGGAGGAGCGCCGCCAGGAGAAGCTGGAGCGCAAGCAGTCCCAGCGGGAGCTCGGCGAGTCGTACCGCGAAGACGCCCACGACGCCCACCGCGGGATGCTCGACGGCCATCACGACCTGATGCGTGAGCGGAAGCGGGAGCGCCGGGAGGAGCGGGACCGGCGCCGCGACCGCGGGTACTGACCTGCGGGTACTGACCTGCGGGTACTGACCTGCGGGTACTGACCTGCGGGTACTGGCCGCGGGTCCTGACACGCGAGTCCTGGCCCTTCCAGTACTGGCCGCGGCTCCTGACCGCGAGTACTGACCGCGGGTCCTGACCGTGGACGGTCGCTGACCGCGGGCGAGTACCGATCACATGCCGGTACTCGCGTCTCAGCCCCCAGCCGGGACTAGAGCTGCGCCGGTGCCGACCCCTTCAGGGTGTCCAGGTCGAACGCCGCCGCCATCCGCTCGTACCCCCTGTCGCTCGGGTGGAGGTGGTCGCCCGAGTCGTAGTCGGAGCGGAACCTGCGCGGGTCGTAGGGATCCCGGACGGCCTTGTCGAAGTCGACGACGGCGTCGTAGACGTGGCCCGCGCGGATCTGGGCGTTGATCGCCTCGCGGACGTTCTCGCGGGCGGCGGAGTAGCCGCGGTGGCCGCCGAAGGGCATCAGGGTCGCGCCGACGACCTTGACGCCGCGGGCGTGGGCCTGGCTGACCAGGGTGCGCAGACCGGTGAGGACGCTGTCGGGGTCGGCGAGCCGGGGGTTGCGCAGTATGTCGTTGATGCCGAGGTCCACGACGACGACCTTGACGTTCGTGCGGCCGAGCACGTCCCGGGCGAAGCGGCTCACGCCGGCCTGGTTCTCGGCGGGGCGGCCGAGGCCGTCGGCGAGGACCTGGTTGCCGCCTATTCCCTGGTTGACGACGCTGTAGCGGGGCACGTCCAGGCCTGCCACGCTCGCTGTGCGCAGCCGGTCGGACAGCAGGTTGGGCCAGCGCCGGTTGGTGTTGTCGGTGGAGCCGACGCCGTCGGTGAGCGAGTCGCCGAAGGCCACGACGGTGCCCTGGGCCTCGTCGCTGAGCACGTCCAGCGCGGTCAGGTAACGCCAGTACCCGGTCTGCTCGGTGTACGCGGTGCCGGCCACGTCCTCGGTGCGGTCGCCCGCGGCGGCGTACGAGATCTGTCGGGCGCGCGGGTGGTAGGTGACCGGGCCGGACGCCGTGGGGGAGTAGGTGGTGACCAGGATGTCGCTGTACGCGGGGACGCGGATCGCGACGGTGTCGCTCAGCACCTGCTGTCCGGCCGGGACCACGACGACGGTGTTGCCGCCGAAGGTCAGGCGCCGCATGGTCTCCGCGGCTGCCTCGGCGGTGCCGGTGCCGGCCGCGACGGCGATCGTGGCGTGCGTGATGGTCAGCGGCGACTGGCCGTAGAGATTGGACAGCGTGATACGGGCACTCGTACCGCCGATGGTCGTGTGGACGACGTTGCGCACCGAGCGGCCCGCCATGCCGGCGGTCTCGGTGCCGGGCTCGCCGCCGACCGGGGAGGCGGACCAGGTGCCGACCCAGACCCCGGTGGAGGCGGGGGCGGCGGAGTTGTGCGGGGCGCGGGCCCCGGAAAGGGTGTTCTTGCTGCTCTTGCCACTGCCGTGGTCGGAGGCGACTCCGACGTATATGGCCGCGGACAGGACAACGATCAGAGCGATGATCGTGCTGAGCAGCGCATAACCGTGACGCTTGGTCATGCGGTTGTGTGTCTCCTTGGGATGGGAGCCCGAGGCTCCGGTGTGATCACCTCATGATGCGTCATGAGATCAGGGGTAGTCGAACAGGACCCCCCTTTGGGCCGCGGAGTTCTCCGTCGGCTCCCCCTCCCGACAGACGCCGGGAACTCTTGTTCCGTTCCAGGAGTCGGTCAGGAAGGGACAATGTGTGCGGGGGATCACGAACGGGTGGAATGGATGGAACGTACGAATCCTGAGAAAGAGGCATCATCCGGCGTAGGGCAGCATGCCCGGGAGGCGATGACCGGTAACCGTGCCGCCCCCGGTTCGGCCGCGCGTGGGGTGCCCGCCGCGGCTGCCCGTGCCATGAACACGTTCAGCGAGGCCGACGCGGAGAAGCAGCGCGGGGTGCGCCGCATGAAACTCACCGCGACCGGACTGCTGCTGTTCGTGGCGGTGGTGTACGTCCTCGCGAAGTGGGCCTCGAACGAGGGCGCGGGCACCTGGGCGGCCTATGTGGCCGCGGCCGCCGAGGCCGGCATGGTCGGCGCGCTCGCCGACTGGTTCGCGGTCACCGCCCTGTTCCGTCACCCGCTCGGCCTTCCCATTCCGCACACCGCGATCATCCCCAAGAAGAAGGACCAGCTCGGCGTCACACTGGGCGATTTCGTCGGCGAGAACTTCCTCTCCGAGGACGTCGTACGGCAGCGGCTGCGGGCGGTCGGCATCGGCAGTCGGCTCGGCGGCTGGCTGGCGCGACCCGAGCACGCGGACCGGGTGACGGCGGAGCTGTCGGCGGCGCTGCGGGGCGCCCTGACCGTGCTGCGCGACTCGGACGTCCAGGCTGTGGTCGGCGAGGCGATCACCCGTCGGGCCGACGCGCAGGAAATCGCGCCCGGCATCGGCAAGATGCTGCAGAAGGTCGTGGCCGACGGGGGCCACCGCCGGGCCGTCGACCTGGTGGTCGCCCGGGCGCACGACTGGCTGGTTCTGCACAGCGACTCCGTGATGGACGCCGTACAGGGCGGAGCACCCGGCTGGACCCCCAGGTTCGTCGACAAGAAGGTCGGCGAGCGGGTCTACAAGGAACTGCTGCGCTTCTGCGCGGAGATGCGGGACATGCCCTCCCACCCGGCCCGCGGCGCCCTCGACCGCTTCCTCACCGACTTCGCCTCCGACCTCCAGTCCGACACGGACACCCGCGCGCGCGTGGAGCGGCTCAAGGGCGAGGTGCTGGGCCGCGGCGAGGTCCAGGACCTGATCGCCTCCGCGTGGACCGCCGTCCGCTCCATGATCGTCTCGGCCGCCGAGGACGAACGCAGCGAGCTGCGGCTCAGGGTGCGGGCCTCACTGCTGTCCCTGGGGTCCCGGATGGCCGCCGACCCGAAGGTCCAGGGCAAGGTCGACGGCTGGGTCGAGGGCGCGGCGGTCTACGTCGTCACCACCTACCGCGCGGAGATCACCTCCCTGATCACCGACACGGTGGCCGGCTGGGACCCGGAGCACACCACCCGCAAGATCGAGGCGAACATCGGCCGTGACCTGCAGTTCATCCGGATCAACGGCACGGTGGTCGGTTCGCTCGCAGGGCTGTTGATCTACACGGTGTCGCGGGTGCTGGGGGCGTAGGCGCGCCGGTTGTGGGCACTCGCCGGGCGCTCTCGCTCGATGAGGGCCGACGTTCTCGCTCGATGAGGGGAGCCCATGACCACCGCGCAGGCCAAGACCGGCCGAACGATCACCAGCAACATTCCCGCCCGTCTCGACCGCCTCCCGTGGTCGCGCTGGCACTGGACCATCGTCATCGGCCTCGGCACCGTGTGGATTCTCGACGGCCTCGAAGTCACGGTCGTCGGCAACATCGCCGGTCGCCTCTCCGAGCCGGGCAGCGGCCTGCCGATCTCCTCCGGTCAGGTCACCGGTATCGCCGCCGCGCTCTATGTGGCCGGGGCCTGCCTGGGCGCCCTCTTCTGGGGCCGGCTCACCGACAAGTGGGGCCGCAAAAAACTGTTCATGATCACCCTCGCGGTGTATCTCGCGGCCACCGCCGCCACCTCCGTGTCCTTCGACACCTGGTGGTTCCTCACCTTCCGTTTCCTGACCGGTTTCGGCATCGGCGGCGAGTACGCGGCCATCAACTCCGCGATCGACGAGCTGATCCCCGCCAAGTACCGCGGCCGGGTCGACCTGATGATCAACGGCAGCTTCTGGCTGGGCGCGGTCGGCGGTTCGCTGCTGTCGATCCTCGCGCTGAACACGGACTTCTTCGCGGCGAACGTCGGCTGGCGGCTGACCTTCGCCCTGGGCGCCGTCCTCGCCCTGGTGATCCTCCTCGTACGCCGTCACGTCCCGGAGAGCCCACGCTGGCTGCTGATCCACGGCCGTGACGAGGAGGCGGAACGGATCGTGTCCTCGATCGAGGAACGGGTCGAGTCCGAGAAGGGCGAACCCCTCACGCGGCCCGAGGGCGAGATCACCATCCACCAGCGCCGGAGCGTCAGCTTCGTGGAGATCGGCCGCACCGTCTTCTCCGACTACCGCAGGCGTGCCGTCCTCGGCTTCTCCCTCTTCATCGGCCAGGCGTTCCTCTACAACGCGATCACCTTCGGCTTCGGCGCCATCCTCACCACGTTCTACGGCGTTCCGACCGGCGACACCGGCTACTACTTCGCCGTCATCGCCGTCGGCAACTTCGTCGGCCCCCTGCTGCTCGGGAAGCTGTTCGACACGGTCGGCCGCAAGGTGATGATCTCCTCGACCTACCTCCTCTCCGGCCTGCTCCTGTTCGGCACGGCCTGGCTGTTCGACCGCGGCTCGCTGAGCGCGAGCACCCTGACGGCCTGCTGGTGCGCGGTCCTGTTCTTCGCCTCCGCGGGCGCCTCCAGCGCCTACCTCACGGTCTCCGAGGTCTTCCCGATGGAGACCCGCGCGATGTCCATCGCCTTCTTCTACGCCCTCGGCACCGCCGCCGGCGGCATCAGCGGCCCCCTGCTGTTCGCCGAACTCACCGGCACGGGCAAGGTCGGCGACACGGTCCTCGCCTTCCAGATCGGCGCGGCCCTGATGTGCCTGGCGGGCCTGGTCGCGGCGGTCCTCGCGGTACACGCGGAACGCCGCTCCCTGGAGGACATCGCCACGCCGCTGACGGCGGAGGAGCCGTCGGAGTCGTCGGCGTCGCCGACGACATCGGAGGCGTCGGCGTCGTCGGGGGAGGGAGCTTCGGGTTCGGGTTCGGGGTCGCGAGCGGCTACCGCGTAGAGGGGGTACGGGGCCGCGTCACGACCGCTCGCCGCGCGTCTGGTCCCGGCGGCGCAGGAACAGCAGGCCGCCGGCGATCGCGGTGACGCCCGCGGCGGCCGTCCAGCCGGCGATGTCGTCGGAGCCGGTGGCCGCGAGACCGCCGTCGGTCCGGGCGGACACCGAGGCGGATGCGGACGCGGAGGCGGACGATGAGGCGGACGCGGCCGCCTGAGGCCGCGGTCCGGAACCGGTGCCCCCGCCGGAGGCCGAGGCGCCGCCGCCCGCCGGGCTGGGCGCGGCCGACGGGTCCGCCGCCCGGTCCCGCGTGAACGCCAGTGTGCCGAAGCCGAGTTGGTCGTAGCCGCCGCTGTTGGGGCCGTAGTCCCCGCCGCCGCCCTCGGGCGCGGCCTGGGCGGTGATCCGGGTGAGGTACGTGGCGGACATCCCGCGCCGCTTGGTGTAGTGGTTGGCGATCATCGCCCAGATCGGCCGCCGCATGCCCGGGTCCACGGTGGCGGCGTCGGCGGCGGTCTCCCGGCCGGACCAGCCGTTGACCGCGCCCTTCGCCCGGGTGTTGGCGGTGTACGGCACCTCACCGCCTATGCTCCACTTGGCCACGTACTGGGCGCCCTTGAGGAAACGGCTGTCGTCGTAGCCGTACAGGTCGATGCCCTGGTTCCAGGCCATCTCGCAGACCGTGCCCATCAGGCCCACACCGAGCAGCGCGTGTCCCTGGTCGCGGCCGGCCTCCAGCCACTCGCCGAGGCCGTCGTCGTGCAGGACGGGGATGGCGTGCCGGACCGAGCCGAGGCCGTCGCCGTTCTTGAAGTAGTCGACGGCACGGGCGACTTGGGCCTTGTCGTCGCAGAGGATGCCGGTGGCCAGGACGCACGCCAGGGCGGTGAGGTCCCAGTTGGTCCAGTAGTTGGTGACGACGGCGTCGTTGTGCTTGACCAGGAAGCTGTCGCTGAGCGGCGCGAAGACGGTGCTCAGCATGGACTGGAACCGGCCGAGGTCGAAGTCGGGGTGATCGCGGACGAGTTCGGCGGCGTTCGCGAACTGGTAGCCGTAGAGCCCGGCGGCCAGGAACCGGTCGGCGCTGCCTTCGAGACCGGTCAGCTTGGCCGACCAGGCGTTCAGGATCGCGACGGCGGTGTCGAGGTGCGCGCTGTCGCCGCTGACGTGGCCGCGCAGGGCGTTCTGGTAGGCGGCGTGGATGTCGTTGTAGAGGATCGTGTAGTTCTGCGGGCTGCCCGACCCCCGGTACACGGTGGCCTGCGGATTGGTCTGCCAGCCGCTCTGCGCGTGCCGGTTGGCGGTCAGCTTGGCGAAGCCGGCGGTGTGGGGGGCGGCCCCCGTCTTCACCTTGGCCGCCATCCGGCTCAGGTCGGCGCTGGTGTGCAGCAGTCCGGGGTGTGCGTAGGAGGGGCCTGCCGCGGCG
>Ga0307516_10006275_pt1 | contig 13976 bp, 6 predicted proteins | sample 19_EM_MG_FD_203310 | JGI IMG/M metagenome (GOLD analysis project Ga0307516, IMG submission 203310) | Populus trichocarpa ectomycorrhiza microbial communities from riparian zone in the Pacific Northwest, United States - 19_EM | ecosystem: Host-associated > Plants > Roots > Unclassified | place... | reverse complement strand
TCTCCTGCTCGGCGCGCGTGCCTACACCACGATCCTGGGGGCGGTGATGGTGGCGGTCGCCATCGCCAGCTTCCTGCTGGTCAGGGAGCGCTACTACGAGAAAGTGGTGGTCAGGCAGACCGTCCGCGTGCCGTTCCGGGATACCTTGTACCGTACCCTCCAGAACAGGCCGTTTCGCATCCTGCTCGCCGCGATGATGGCCTACGGCCTGGCGACGTCCATGGTGTCGGTACTCGGCTACTACACCACCGTCTACTACGTGTGCGGCGGTGACATCACCCGGGCCGCGCAGTGGAATTCCGCGATGGGCGTGGCCGGGATGGTGTTCGGCCTGGCCGGCATCGGGACCTTCGGGGCCATCGCCCGGCGCTGGGGCAAGCGAAACGGCCTGGTCGCGGTGCTGGCGATGGCGATCGCCGCCTTCATCGGCGACTGGTTCTTCTACGATCCGGCGCACCCGGCCCTGCAACTGCTGGCGACCGGCTTCGTGGCATTCACCGGCGCGGGCTTCTGGACCCTGTACAGCTCGGCGCTCGCGGATGTCGTCGACCACGACGAACTGCACACGGGACAACGTCGCGAGGGCTCGTTCTCGGCTTGCCAATCGTGGATATCGAAGCTGGGCCTGGCGCTCGGGGGCGGGGCGTCGGGCTGGATCCTGCAACTCACCGGATTCGACTCGAGGCTGGCGGTGCAGAACGAGCATTCGATCCTGGTCATTCGCGCGCTGCTTTCAGGCATCCCGGCGATCGGTCTCGCGCTGGCACTGTTGGTGATGCTTCGGTTCCGTCTCGATGGAGCGCGCCTGGCCGAGATCCGAATTGCATTGGAAGCCCGCCGCGGCCCGGTCTGACTCCGAGGCGACCTGGCCACCTTGTCCGCGTGCTGCGGCATCCGCGGCGGCGACGGACGCCGCTTCCAGCCGAACTCCCGCATTCCTGTCCGCGCCCACTTGATCGAGACAAACACGAAATGAAGATGCCCCGTCCTTCCAAGGCCCTCGTCGCCGCTTGCTGGCTGGCCTGTTCCCTCGGTACGGCCGCTTCGGCGGCGGAACCCGCGCAGGCGCGCCTGGACGTCGAGTCCCAAGATGCGGGCCCGCGCATCGACCCCGACATCTATGGCCAGTTCGCCGAGCAACTCGGTGCAGGCATCTACGGGGGAATCTGGGTCGGCCCCGAATCCCCGATCCCGAACACGCGCGGCTGGCGCAACGATGTCGTCCAGGCGCTGCGCCGCCTGCAAGTGCCGGTCGTGCGCTGGCCGGGAGGCTGCTTCGCAGACGACTACGACTGGCGCGACGGCATCGGCGACCCGGCCAGGCGCCCGGTGCGCCTGAATCGCTGGTGGGGCGGCGTGCCGGAGTCCAACCGCGTCGGCACGCATGAATTCATGGACCTGGCCGAGCAGATCGGTGCCGAGGTCGTGATCGCCGGAAACATGGGCTCGGGGTCGCCGCGGGACATGAGCCAGTGGCTGGAGTACATGACGGCCACCGGTCCGTCCGCTCTGACGGACGAGCGCCGACGCAACGGTCGCGACAAGCCGTGGAAAGTGAAGTACCTCGGCGTCGGCAACGAGAGCTGGGGCTGCGGTGGCAACATGCGGCCCGAGTACCAGGCCGACCTGCACAACCGCTACGCCACCTTCGTGAGCGGCGGCGTGCAGCGCGTCGCCTCGGGTGACGGCCAGGGCAACGATCACCTGATCGAGACCCTGATGGAGCGGTCCATCGACCACCTGGACGCGCTCACCCTGCACTACTACACGATCCCGGGCGACTGGACGAAGAAGGGTCCGGCCACCGGCTTCGACGCCCCCCAGTGGGGCCGCACGCTCAGGCTGGCGCGCGGCATCGAGGGCCGCATCGTCGCCATCGAGCGCATCATGGACAAGTACGATCCGAAGCGCCGGGTGGGCCTGTTCATCGACGAGTGGGGCACCTGGTACGACAGCGAGCCGGGTACCAATCCCGGATTCCTCTACCAGCAGAACACGCTGCGCGACGCCCTGGTGGCGGCACTGTCGCTGGATGTCTTCCAGCGCCACACCGACCGGGTGCGCATGACCAGCATCGCCCAGATGGTCAACGTGCTGCAGTCCATGGTGCTGGCCGATGGCCCGCGCATGCTGCTGACCCCCACGTACCACGTCTTCGACATGTACCGGCCGTTCAAGGGTGCGACGCCGTTGAAGACCACCCTGACGACGCCCAACTGGGGCCACGGCGAGGATGAACTGCCTGCCGTGGAAGCCAGCGTGGCGCGCGGTGCGGACGGCCGGACGGTGCTCGCGCTCGTGAACCTCGACCCGGATCGCGCGGCACATGTCCGCACGAACCTGAAGGGCGACTTCCGCGGACGCATCCTGACGGCGACGGCGATGGACGCGCACAACACCTTCGACCGGCCCCACGTGATCGAGCCGGCTCCCTACGCCGCCCGCAACGACGCCGATGGACTGACCTTCGACCTGCCTGCGAAGTCGGTGGTCGTGGTCACGGCGGCGAAACCCTGAACCGGATCCACGGAAAATGACCATGATCAAACACATCTCGAACAGCTTGCGCCGTTCCGCCCTGGCCTGTGCCGCTGCTGCCGGCCTCACCGCCTGCGCGGTCTCGTCCGAGGCCGCGCGTCCCGTTGCCACCGAACGCGAGCCGGCCAACGTCACCGAGCTGAGCACCCTGATGACGCCCGGCATCAACCTCGGCAACACCCTGGAGGCGCTGCCCAGCGAGACCGCATGGGGCAACCCCGCGCCCTCCCGGAAGTTGATGGATGCCTACAAGGCGGCCGGATTCCGCAGCGTGCGGATTCCGATCTCCTGGCGGCCCTACGAGGACGCGCAGCACCACATCGACGCGAAGTGGATGGCGCACGTGAAGGAGGTGATCGACGAGGCGCGGGGAGCCGGCCTCTACGTGATGATCAACACGCATTGGGACGGAGGATGGATGAACCATCCTTCCTACGACAAGCAGCCAGGCATCGAGGCGCAGTTGACCGCCTACTGGACGCAGATCGCGATCGCGTTCAAGGACTACGACGACCACCTGCTGTTCGCCGGCAGCAACGAGGTCGGCCTTGACAACGTCTATGCTCCGCCGACTCCCGAGCAGGCCGCGGTACAGAACAGCTTCAACCAGACCTTCGTCAACGCGGTGCGTGCCACCGGTGGGCGCAACGCGACGCGTTATCTCGTGGTGCAGAGCTACACGACGAACATCGGACACGCGATCGACTTCGCGAAGGTTCCGAGCGACACGGCCCGTGGCCGCCTCCTGATGGAGGTGCACTACTACGACCCGTTCAACTTCACCATCAACGGCGACAGCAAGGTCTGGCAGTGGGGCAAGCGGGCGACGGATCGGGCGGTCAGCGATCCCTGGGCCGACGAGCCCTGGGTCGACAAGCAATTCGGATTGATGAAGAGCCACTACGTCGACCACGGCGTGGGTGTCATCGTCGGCGAGTACGGCGCCTATGCCAAACCGAAGATTCCGGGGGCCCAGTCCTATGTCGATGACTGGGCTCGCTACGTGACCCACTCGATCAGCAGCAACGGCCTGGTGCCGATGTGGTGGGACACCGGCGCCTTGATCGACCGTGTGACCGGCGCCCAGAAGCAGCCCGAACTGATCAAGGCGATCGTCGACGCGGCCCGGTGAACCGACAGGTGCGTCGCGGGTGACGCGCCCGACTGATTTGGCGAAAATGACAGGAGAGCGACGAACCTCGACGCGAGTCTGTGGCTGGGCGCGGTGAGACAGTTCGACGGAAAGATGCTCGTCCTCGTCGCCAAGCACCATGACGGCTTCGCCATGTGGCCCACCCGCTATACGCCCCCACTCCGTGACCGCCAGTCCCTGGCGCGGGGGCAGGGCGATCTCGTTCGGGAGGTGTCGACGGCGGCTCGGCAGGCCGGGGTCAAGCTGGGCATCTACCGCCTGCGCATCCGATGAAGCCTTCAAATCTGGAACCACTTCCTGGATCGACGAACACCATGCGACTCTTGCTGAAAGACCTGGCTCTCTCCATCGTGCTCACGCTGGCAGCCGTCATGTGCGGGCTGGCTTTCGGCCCGGGAACGGCGCACGCCGAGCCGGCCGACACCCACCCCGAGTGGCCCGGAGCCGGGCAGTTGTTCGTCGGCACCAACTACCAGTCCTTCGATCGCAGCCGCGAGCAGGTGCTGCAGGATATCGCGCGCATGAAAGCCGCCGGCTTCAAGATCGTGCGCATGGGCGACCTGGCGTGGGATTCCTTCGAACCGGCCGAGGGACGCTTCGAGTTCCGCACCTTCGACTGGGTCATGGACCAGATGCAGGCCGCCGGCCTGAAGGTCATCCTGGACATCCCGGGGCAACCGGCGCCGCTGTGGCTGCATCACCGGTATCCGGGTGTCGACATCGTCAACCAGAACGGTGCACGGCAGGACGCGGCCGAGCGCTACATGGACGACGTCAGCGATCCGGACTATCGCCGGCTGGTCGTGCGCCTGGCCGACACGCTGACGCGCCGATATGCGAAGCATCCGGCCCTGTTCGCGATCGGCTACGACAACGAGAGCGGCAACGGCCTGGTCTCGTACTCCGCGGCCGATCGCCTGCGATTCATCGCCTGGCTGAAGAAGAAGTACGGCACGCTCGAGGCGCTCAACCGGGCCTGGGCCACGCACAACTGGTCGCGCCGCGTCGGCGACTGGGACGAGGTGCGCCTGCCCTACATGGACGGCCCGGGCCTGTACGAGGCCTACCTCGACATGCGGCGCTTCTGGTCCGACCAGACGATCGCCGTGCTCGAGTCGCTGGAGGCGGTGCGTCGCAGGAACGTACCGGACAAGCCGGCGATCTCCAACCTCTGGGACAGCGCCTGGCGCAAGGGCTTCGACTACCTGTCCACCTATCGCGACTACGTCAGCTACGGCGCGATGGGCTTCTATCCCGGTGACCCGCTCGGCGGGGCCTTCGAAGCCACCATGATGCGCGGCGGCCTGCGTGCGCCGATCTGGTTCAACGAATTCACCGCGGGCGGGCCGGGCTACTACGGCACCCACGGCCGCTCCCGCATGTGGGCGCATTTCGGCTTGTTGCTCGGTGCGCAGGCGGTCCTGCCCTGGACCTGGCACAGCCACCGCGGCGGCGAGGAGCAGGCGCTCTTCGGGCTGATCGACCACGACGGCCGGCCCTCGTGGAAGCTGGGCGAGTTCGCCGGCATCGCGCAGGATTTCGCGAAGCTCGAAAAGCTCGGCTTCCCGCGGCTGCAGCAACCCGAGGTGGCCATCGCCTATTCGTTCGACAACATGGTCGCCACGAATCCGCCGAAGGCGCTGTCCAACACGGTCGTCCCCTACATCCGCATGCCCTACATGGAGCAGGCGCACAACGCCTACCAACCGCTGTTCAGGGACAACATCGACGTGGCCGTCATCAACGTCGGCCATGAGGACCTGGAGCGCTACAAGCTGGTGATCGTGCCCGGCATGTACCTGCTGGACAAGACGGCCGCCGAGCGGCTGCGCAAGTTCGTCGCCGGCGGCGGCACCGTCATCATGACGGCCCAGTCGGACAAGGTGGACGAGCACAACCAGTGGTACGACACCCCGCTGCCGGGGCGGCTGAGCGACGTGTTCGGCATGCGCACGAGCGAGTTCTTCGACGCCGGTCCGGTCCGCATGCGGATCGCGGGTGAGGAGGTCCAGGGCGACAAGGCCTTCGTGGAGGTGCTCGAGCCCGGCACGGCGCAGGTGTTGGCCCGCTTCACGCACCTCGAGGGAGGAAGTCCGGCCATCACGGTCAATCAGTACGGCAAGGGTCGCGCCATCTATGTAGGAACCCTGGCGCAGCCGGCCATCCTGGGACCGCTCTACCGTCAGCTCTATGCCAGCCTGGGCATCGAGCCGGGCCCGGCAACGCCCGAAGGCGTGTTCGCGCGCAAGGTGGCGGGCAGGCTCTACTACGTCAACACCACGGGCGAACCCAAGGACGTGGTCATCGACGGCTCCATGACCGGCGTCTTGAGCGGCAAGCGCTGGACCGGCACCGCGCGGATCGAGCCGATGGGCGCCGACCTGCTGGAATGAGGCGGCCGTGACGACACAAGAGCATGGTCTGCGCCGGCGCACGTGGCGCGGCGTATTGAGGGCGGGCAGGGCAGTCGGGCTCGCCTTCACACTCGTCCACGTTGGTTGCGGCGTCGCAGCCACGGACGTCGCCACGCTTCGAGTGCGCGACATGCCTTCCCTCTTGCGGGCCCTTGATCGTGCCAGGGCAGACAAGCGCATCCACCGCATCGAACTGGCACCGGGCCGCTACGATCTCGAGGCGCCTCTGCTGATCGACGAGAACCTGTCCGGGTCGGCGGATCAACCCTTGGTCATTGCCGGAGAGCCGGCCCGGCCGGCCGTGCTTTCGGGATCCGTGGAGTTGCCGCCGCTGGCCTGGCAGGCGTGGAAGGACGGCATCTGGCGCGCCCCGTTGTCCGGCCGTTCGTTCCAGCGCCTGTGGTTCGGCCAGCGCCTGCTCGTGCGGGCACGCTATCCGAACCTCGGCTCCGGGGCCGGTGCTGCGCCTGTCGATGCAACCGCGCCTGAACGCATTCGACGCTGGCACGATCCGGCGGGCGCCGTGCTGCATGCGTTCCACGGCAACGGCTGGGGAGGGGTCGACGTTCCCATCCTGGGAAAGAACAACGACGGCAGCCTTGTCTATGGCGCGCAGCTCGGCAACAACCGCGCGATGCCGCCGAGCCAGCGCGGCGGTTTCGTCGACAACGTCCTGGAGGAGCTCGATGCACCCGACGAGTGGTACCTGGATGCGAAGCAGGGCTGGCTCTACTACGAGCCACGAAGCGGCGCGAGGCCGCCGGCGCGGGGTTTCCGCGCCGGCGCCACCGATGTGCTGGTGCGGATCGAAGGTCGGCGTCTCGACGTGCACGGCGTGCGGATCGAGCATCTGGTGTTCGAGGACACGGAACCCAGCTTCCTGAAGGCGACCGAACCGTTGCTTCGATCGGACTGGAAGATCGCCCGTATCGCTGCAGTCAGCGTCGAGAACGCGCGCGACGTCCGCATCGAAAAGTCGGAGTTCCGGGAGCTCGGCGGCCAAGCGGTCCTGGTGAGCGGGCGAACGGAGGACATCCGGATTGTCGCCAACCACATCCACGACATCGGGGGGACGGCGATCGCCTTCGTCGGACGGCCGTCGGCGGTGCGTTCGCCCTTGTTCGAGTACGGCGAACGGATGGCCGTGGCCGACATCGATCCGATCCCCGGGTCGCGCAGCGACGACTATCCCAAGGATTCCGGGGCGGTCGACAACCTCATCCACGACATCGGACAGATCGACAAGCAGGCCGCGGGCATCGAGATCTCGATGGCCGCCCGGATCGACGTCGACCACAACACCCTCTACCGCATGCCGCGCGCCGCGATCAACATCGGAGACGGCACCTGGGGCGGCCATCGCGTCACCTACAACGATGCCTGGGACACCGTCCTGGAGACGGGTGACCATGGGGCCTTCAACAGCTGGGGCCGGGATCGGTGGTGGCATCCGGACCGGCAGGAGATGGACCGCCGCGTCGCCTCTGCCCGGTTCCTCGTGACGCTGGACGCCATCGCGCCCATCCTGATCCGGCGCAACCGCCTGCGTTGCGATCGCGGCTGGGACATCGACCTGGACGACGGCGCATCCAACTACCTCATCGAAGAGAACGTCCTGCTGGCCGGCGGCCTGAAGCTGCGTGAAGGCTTCTCGCGCATCGTGCGCAACAACCTGCTGGTCAACGGCAGCTTCCATCCGCATGTCTGGTTCGATGACAGCGGCGACGTGTTCGAGTCCAACATCGTGGCGGGGGACTACCAGCCGGTCGGCATTCATGCCTGGGGCCGCAGCGTGGACCGCAACGCCTTCGCCCACGTGGAAGAGCTGCGCGCGGCCCAGGCCCGTGGAACCGACGCGCACTCGGTCGCCGGCGATCCGGGCTTCGTGGACGTGGCACGCGGCGACTTCACGGTCACGAATGCGGGACTGGCCAATGCGATCGGCTTCGTCAACTTTCCGATGGACGCCTTCGGTGTGCGGCCGGCGGGCCTGCGCGCGCTGGCCGAACATCCCCGCCTGGCTGCCCTGCGTGCGCGACCCGTCGTGCCGGCCAGTGAAGCGCCGCTGGCCCGCAGGGGCCTGACCTTCAAGTCGATCGAGACGCTGGGCGAGCAGTCGGTTGCCGGCCTGGCCTCGACGGCCGGCGTGCGGGTGCTGGCGGTCGAGGCGGGCAGTCCCGCCGAGGCGGCCGGGTTGCGGACGGGCGACGTCATCGTCGGACGGATCGTGCAAGCGGGAGGCGGCTTCAAGCCGATCGACCGCGCAGCGGAACTGGCGGCCGTGCTCGACGCGGCGCAGCCGGCTGCGGGCCCCGAGCTCGTGGTGGTGAGAAACCAGGAACGGATGCAGGTGCATCTGCCAACAAGATGAGGAGACGACAGTCATGACGGATATCGCGCGCAGAGATCTATTGACGGGCAGCCTGGCGCTGGCCGGCGGCCTTGCCTGGCCGGCCTTCGCCGGCGCTGCATCCGCGGCCACGCCGCCAGGACGCGAGCGCCTGCTGTTCGACTTCGGATGGCGGTTTCGCCTGGGCCACGGCAGCGATCCCGCCCAGGACCTGAACTTCGGCCTGGGTCAGAGCGACTTCAGCAAGACGGGCGAGTTCTCGTTCGCCCATGTCGGCTTCAACGACGCCGACTGGCGCACGCTCGATCTGCCGCACGACTGGGCCGTCGAGTTGCCCTTCGTCCGCGACGACGTCGGCCAGGGGGACAGCCAGTCCCGCTCGCATGGCTACAAGCCGCTCGGCCGGCGCTACCCGGCGAGCAGCGTCGGCTGGTACCGGCGCGAGTTCGACCTCCCGAAGTCCGATGCGGGACGACGAATCTGGGTGGAGTTCGACGGCGTGATGCGCGACGTGCTGGTCTTCGTCAACGGGTGCTTCGTCGGCCGCAGCGACGCCGGCTACACGCCGTTCCAGTTGGACCTGAGCGACTTCCTGGACTACGGTGCACGCAACGCCATCGTGCTGCGAGTGGACGCCAGTGCGGGCGACGGCTGGTTCTACGAGGGGGCGGGCGTCTACCGTCACGCCTGGCTGCTCAAGACCGGTTCCCTGCACCTCGGACGCTGGGACAACGTCGTGCGGGCCACGGTGGACGGGGACACCGCGCGGGTGTCGGTGTCGGCACGGGTGCACAACCGGGGGCGTGCGGACGAGCGCGCGCGCGTGGTGTGGCGCGTGCTCGATGCCGACGGCCGCGAGGTGGCACGCGCCGCGTCGCCCGAGCAGGCGATCGCGACGGAAGCCGACGCACCGTTCGAGGCGAAGCTCGCCTGGCATCGGCCCCGGTTGTGGGACCTCGAGACGCCGCATCGCTACACCGCGCAGGTCACGCTGGAGGTGGACGGAATTGCCCGCGACGCCGACCAGGTGGCCTTCGGCGTGCGCACCATGGCCTTCGACGCCGATCGTGGCTTCTTCCTCAACGGACGGCCGCTGAAGATCCAGGGCGTGTGCAACCACCAGGACCACGCGGGCGTGGGCGCGGCGGTGCCCGATGCGGTGCAGGCGTTCCGCCTGCAGGTGATGCAGGAGATGGGCTGCAACGCCGTCCGGACCTCCCACAACATGCCGGCCCCCGAGCTCGTTGAAGCCTGCGACCGGATGGGCATGCTGCTGCTCTGCGAGAACCGTCAGCTCGCCTCCAGTGTCGAGGGCCTGCAGCAGCTCGAGGCCATGGTCACGCGCTACCGGAACTCGCCGTCGGTGATGCTGTGGTCGATCGGCAACGAGGAAGGCCAGCTGCAAAAGCCCATGGCCGCCCAAGGCGCCCGCATCGCCGACACCCTGGTGCGGCGCTGCCACCAGCTTGATCCGACCCGGCTGGTCACGGTGGCCGTCAACAGCGACAACGAGCAGGGGGTGTCGGACGCGGTGGACGTGGTGGGCTTCAACTACAACCAGTGGCTGCCCGACGGCTTCCACGCCAGGCACCCGAAGCGCCCGATGCTGAGCACCGAGACCTCGAGCGCCGTCTCCACGCGCGGCATGTACGTCACCGACGCAGCCCGCAACCTCATGAGCAGCTACGACGGCAAGGTGAGCTGGGGCCTGACGCCCGAGGAGTGGTGGAAGTTCCATGCCGAGCGCGAATGGCTGGCCGGTGGCTTTGCCTGGACGGGCTTCGACTATCGGGGCGAACCGACCCCGTACGGCTGGCCTTCGATCAGCTCGCAGTTCGGCATCGTCGATACCTGCGGGTTTCCCAAGGACTATTTCCACTACTACAAGGCCTGGTGGCGCAAGGAAGCCTCGCTGCATCTCTTCCCGCACTGGAACTGGCAGGGCCAGGAAGGTCGCGAGATCGCGGTCTGGGTGCATGCCAACCTCGAGGAGGTGGAACTGCTGGTCAATGGCCGCAGCCTCGGCCGCCGGGCCATGCCGCGGCTCGGCCATCTCGCCTGGAACGTGCCCTACGCGCCGGGTGCCATCGAGGCGCGCGGCTACAGCGCGGGCAAGCTGGTGCTGACCGCCAGGCGGGAAACCACCGGGCCCGCCGCGGCACTGCGGCTGGTGCCCCATCGGCCGGCGATCGCAGCGGACGGCGAGGACGTGGCCGTCATCCGGGTCGAAGCGATCGACGCGCAGGGGCGCGTCGTGCCGACCGCCGGCCACGGCATCGCCTTCCGGGTGGCGGGCGCGGGCCACCTGATCGGGGTGGGCAACGGCGACCCGAACTGCCTGGAAAGCGACCAGGCACCGCGCCGTTCGCTGTTCAACGGCTTGGCGCAGCTGATCGTGCGGGCGGGCAAGGAGGCGGGCGAGATCGTGATCGAAGCGACCGGCGAGGATGCGGCCGCCGGGCTCGCGACGGCACGACTGACGGTGCAGGTGCGGCCAGCGAAGAGGCGTCCAGCCGTGGCGTAAGAATGCGGCGGCCCGCTACGGTGACGTGGTGGGAGACGGCCTGCGGACCGGCCGGCGCCGGCGCCAAGGATGTCCAGGAATCGCCCGCGGTCTGGCGCTGACGCGCTCGTTCGAACGGGATGGGGCTCTCTCGCTCAGGAGTGCGCTACCGCGTTGTCGAAGGTGGGCATTTCGGGGTCCGGATCCGGCACGCCCTGGACGGCGCCCAGGCCGGCCGCCCGCCAGCAGCCGCGCCCGGCGGCCTTCGCTTCGTAGAGCGCCAGGTCGGCGGCCTTGTACAGCGTGTCGGGCGTCGCGGCATCGCGCGGCGCGCACGCGACGCCGATGCTGGCGTTCACCTGCAACGCCGACTGCGCGTGGAGGATGGTCCGGCTCACCGATGCATGGATGCGCGTGCAGACGGCCGCGATGCCTGCGGCGTCGACGAGGTCGGGCAGCAGGACCGCGAACTCGTCGCCGCCCAGGCGGGCCACGCGGTCCGTCTCGCGCACCGCCTCGAGCAGCCGTGCGGCCACGGCGACCAGGACCGCGTCGCCGGCGTCGTGCCCCATGGTGTCGTTGACCTGCTTGAAGTAGTCGAGATCGATCAGCAGCAGCGCGAAGGGCGTGCCGCGGCGTGCGAAGTGGGCGAAATGGCCGCGCAGTTCCTCGTTGAACAGGCGCCGGTTCGCGACCCCGGAGAGGCCGTCGTAGTAGGCGATCTGCTCGAGCTGCTTCTGGCTTTCCTGCAACTGCAGCGTGCGCTCGGCGACCAGGCCCTCGAGCATGCGCTGGCGCCGGCGCAGCAGGGCCAGCCGCCCTCGCACCGCGCCCGCGAGAAGGCCGGCGACGGCCAGCGCGAGCACGGCGCGCACCCAGGAGATCTCGTGCCAGCGCGGCTCGACGCGCAGCGACAGGCGCACCGACTGCGACCACGCGCCGCCGGGCGGGGCCGTGCGCAGCTCCAGCAGGTGGTCGCCGGGAGGCAGGTTCGTGTAGCCCGCGATGCGGCGCGCCGGGTCCGCGTCGACCCAGTCCGGGTCGACCCCGGTCATGCGGTATTGGTAGCGGCGCGCCTGCGCCGCGACGAAGTCGAGCGCCGCGAATTCCACCAGCAGGCTGCGCCGGCCCGGCTCGATGAGCAGCGGCGGCGCATGCGGACCGAGCGGGTAGCTGTGCAGGGGCGGCGCGTCATCGAGCCGGACTTCGGTCACCGCGAGACCGACGGGATAGTCGGACGCGACGGCTTGGGCCGGGCCTGCGATCGTGAGCCCGCCCGAGCCGCCGAACAGCACTTGCCCGTCCGGCGTGAGGGTGCCCGCGCCCGTCCAGTAGGTGCGGATCCCCACGCCCTGCGCGGCTCCGTAGGCTTGCACGGCCAGGGTGTCTGGCGCGATGCGTGCGATGCCGTCGTCGGTGCTGGCCCAGACCGCGCCCTGGCCGTCCAGCACGAGCGCGTCGACGCCGTTGTGCGGCAGGCCCTCCTTTGTCGTGATGCGCCGCACCACCGGCGCACCCCCGTCCGCCGGCCATTCCAGCAGGCGGATGCCCGCACCCATGACGCCCACCCACAGGCGACCGGCACCGTCGCGCACCAGGGCCGAGGCATAGCCCGCCGGCACCCCCACCTGGCCGGGCGCCTCCTTCGGCATGCGCGAGACCGTCATCGTCGCCGGATCGAGGCGCGCCACACCGACCCAGGTGCCGACCCACAACGCGCCGTCGGGCGTGGGCAGCAGCGCTGTCAGGCGCGCGTCGCCGAGCCGCCCGCCGTCCTCGCGGGCCACGATCCGCATCCGGCCGTCGGTGGCAGGCTCGAGCCCCCACAGGCCGTCGACGCCGCCGACCCAGAGCCGGCGCCCCTGCCAGGCCATCGTCCATGCGGACGCTGTCGCCTGGCGGCCTTCGACCTCCACGCGCCGCACGTGGGCGCCGCTCGCGTCGGCCAGGTACAGGCCGCGCTGCGTACCCATGTAGACGCCGCCGTCGGGCGCGGGCACCATGCTGAGCACGCGCCCCTTGGGCAGGGCGGTGCGGGGTGCCGAGGGATCCGGGCGCAGCCTTGCGACGCGGCCCCGCTCGGGATCGACGATGTCGATGCCGCCGTCACCCAGGCCGAGCCACACGCGCCCGTCCGCAAGCGCCAGCACGGAGGCGACGTTCGGGTGGCTGATGGCTTGGGCCGGACCGCCACCGAACCAGGTCGCGATGCCGCGGGAACGGGTCGCATGGAAACTGACGGCGGTGTCCGTCGCCACCCAGACCAGGCCGCGCGCATCCCGGTACAGGGCGCCCACGTCGTCGTCCGCGAGGCTGCCGCCGCCGTGCTCTTCGTGGTGCTCGCGCCTGGCTTGCCAGCGCCGGCTGTCGACGCGCAGGATCCCCTCGCCGCTGAACCCGATCCACATTTCGCCGCCGTCCGCCGCCACGAGACCCGTGACGGATTCGGTCCCCGTGCCGCCCTCGGCGCCCAGCAGCGCGCGCAGCGGCCGGGCGGTCGAACCCCCCGGCTCGGCGACGAACACGCCATGGACATGCGTGCCGATCCAGACCCGGCCGCTGTCGTCGCGGGCCAGTCGGCGCACGATGGGCGTATCGCCCTCGGAGGTGGGCAGCGCGACGGCGACAAAGCGGGCCGCACCGGGATCCAGCCGGTAGAGTCCGTGCTCCGTGCCGGCCCAGAGCGTGCCGTCGGCACCGGGCAGCAGGGCGCGCACGGCGCCGCCCGGCAAGCTGCGCGCGAGCGCCGATTGCGCGCAGGGCTGCAGGTTGCCGCTCGCGATGTCGAGCCGGTCGAGGCCGCCGCCCGTGCCGATCCACAGGCCGCCCCGGCCGTCCTCGGCCAGCGCGTAGACGCTGTTGTGCGTGAGTGCCTGGCCGGGCGCCAGCGTGGGGTCGAAGCGGTCGTGCACCGGGTCGTAGCGCACGAGGCCGGCGGCGTTGGTGCCGACCCAGAGCCGGCCGCGGCTGTCGGCCAGCAGGCTCAGAAGGTAGCTGTCGGGCAGCGCGCCGCGCACC
>Ga0307516_10006274_pt1 | contig 13978 bp, 20 predicted proteins | sample 19_EM_MG_FD_203310 | JGI IMG/M metagenome (GOLD analysis project Ga0307516, IMG submission 203310) | Populus trichocarpa ectomycorrhiza microbial communities from riparian zone in the Pacific Northwest, United States - 19_EM | ecosystem: Host-associated > Plants > Roots > Unclassified | place... | reverse complement strand
TTTTTTTTTTTTTTTACCAAGACCCCCCCCCCCCCCCCCCCCCCCCCCCCGTCCGATACAAATTACGGGATCCCGCATTTTTTTTTAAATTTTTTTTTTTTTCCCTCCTCGAGCAGCCCGCATAACACCACACTAAGTAAATAATATAAGGCCCCTGTTTGGCTCGGCCGTACAGTTTCTATGGACTAGTACATAAGTATTTCGCCAACCGTCGGTTCGCGAAGTCACAAAACTACCACTAGTTAGAAACTACCACTAGTTAGATCACTTCGAAAAGTATTACTCTAGATAGTTTTGCGACCTCGCGAACCGACGGGTCGAAGCAAACAGGGCCTAAGTACTTACTCTAGTTACATACCAACAACAGAGTGTGCAGATAACATAACAACCCCCCTCCCCCGCCGGATTGGGAACGGCGACAACAGCAGCGAGCAGCAGCCAAGCAGAAGCGCAAGTATGTAGAAGCACAAGCACAGACGCCGGGAATCCATGCATGTCCCCCCCCTCCTTCACGAGAAATACGGGATGTGAGCCCCCCCCGATCTGCTTTGTCCCTGATCTTCTGCGGCCCATCCGGTCCGTGCACTGTCCTGTCCTTCCCTGCGTGAATATTTATGTACAGCGAGCACTGGCCATCCACCGTAGATATGATCTATGTATGTACAGCTGCTGCTGCTGCTGCTGCTGCTGCTTCCAGCGCAGATACATATGTAGATGGATAGATCTGGAGGAGACGAGACGGAACCGGGGGGGGGGGGGGGAGAGAGAGAGAGAGGGGGAGCGGAAAATTACGCTCTGGTCTGGTCTGGTCTAGTCTACTCTACTCTACTCTACTCTACTCTAGTTCGCGTGCATCGGCATCAGCGCCAGCCGTGTGTGGGGGTGCTGCAGTAAGCATAGACAAATAAAGCAACTTGGTTCGCTTTCATGCAATGTTAAGTATCGACGAACCCTCTCGGTGATTGGCTGGCCACCATCCCCGCAGTTAGAGTAGAGAACTTGGGCCTATCTATCTATGTGTGCATGTTGCTCGAGAGGGTGTGCCAGCACAAAATAGTTCCATTGCTTGTCGGGTCTTGGTAGGTAGAGTACATAGCATACATACGTAGATACCTACATACATACATAGATACATACATAGATACATACATAGATACATACGTAGATACCTAGATACATACATAGATACATACATAGATACATACATAGATACATACATACATACATACATACATACATACATACATACATACATACATACATACATACATAGATCTCGATGCTCGCGCTGTGTCCCAGTCAATAATCTTCCTATCTACATACGTGCGTCATTGCTGGCTCTGCTGTGCCTCCCCTCGAATCCGATTCAATCGAATCCCTTTCTCGTTCACCTTCCACTTCCACCGTCCGTCGCCTCTCCAAGCCCTTCGTTCCTGGGCCCAATCCAGTTGCCCCAAACACACTCGAAATATCTTCGCAATTGTCATTTTGGTGGCGATGCTTGAGATCAGTTTACGAGTCGATATACCTAGGTAGATATACGAGTGTGCACATCCATCAAGTTAGGTAGGTAGGTACCATGTATCTATATATACCAACGAGAGCTCCTTGCAGATGCCGTCAGATGCCATTTCCACCCAGGCAACGTTGATCTGCCAACCAACTCAAATTTCGGGAGCCGTCACAGGGGCATCTGCCGCAATCTGCTTGCTCTATGATACCCCCCATCTCCCACAGGCGATCCGATTGAGAAGGAAAGGCACGATTGCTGGGGTTGCATGATCCAGTTGACTGCTCTTCCCGAGAAGGAAGGAAGAGAGAGAGAGAGAGATAAATGGCAGTTCCGTCTTCTTTTCCACGCACAATCCAGTTCCATGCTGTTATCTTATCGATCGCCCGTTGCCATGTCATGTCACACCCCCCTGCCACCCCTCCCCAAAAATTGGGGGCGTTGTTGGTCGAACATATTCCTTTTTATGGGGCGCCAAGAAGTCTGTATTATTCTATGACATACTTACATATGTACTTAAATAGAGTATCCACATAAAATATGTGCAGGGGGGGGGGAGTCCGGAGCGCGATGAAGATGCCTGAACTCCCCGGACCCCCCCCTGCACATAATCTATGTACATATCTCGAGTATGTACTAGTACACTATGTAGTGCACTAGCGACATCTTGGTGCCCCATAAAAAGGAATATGTTCGACGTCTATGTACATGATGCGGAGACGCGTTGTCTGTCACGTCATGTGCTACATACTGGGCAGGATTTGTATGATAGTCTATGATAGCTCGACAAGTTCATCGCTTGGGAAGGCCGTTATGTAACCCACCTGTTCCGGTGTGTGCACTCGAGTACGAACTGGACGTGGTGAGGGGGAGCAGAGTCGGGCAGAGTCGAGCAGAGTCGAGCGTGGAGCGGGCTCTGCATGCATGCGGGCCGGGGGGGGGGGCATCCGACGGGGGGAGGGGAAAAGACGCGGGCTCCCGGCCGGACCGGGCTGGAACCGGGCCATCGCACGCACTTGGCCAGATGGGGTCTGGGGGGGGGGGGGGAAACACGTATGTATCTGCAGTGCACGTATCTAGGTATCTACATAGATACAACTTGCACCCGTCCTCGGGGGCGCGACGAGTGGCTGGCTGGGGTGGACGGATGGCTGGATCTCTGCCCCTTCCTTCCTTGGCAGTAGACTATGTGTGTATGTAGGGATGCAGCGTTTTGGGCGGGCGGGAGGGTTAGGGGATCGTTTGTGCTGAGATACGTACGTATCGATCGGCAGATCCCGGTAAACGGCTTCGCTCCGCTCTGCACATGAGGGGGAGCCGCCGTGTTGGACGTAGAGCATGCACCCCGATCGGTCGGCTGTTCCGACGCACAGCGGAATGGAGAGTTAACTACGTATCTAACTGTGTATGTGGAGTAGGTGTGTTCTCTAGTGTTATATACTCTACATAGATGCACGACGGCGTTCCTCACTCGGGCAGGCTATGCGCGTGGGTCATGCCGCAGTTGTCGAGTGCAAGCCCGCCTGCATGCTGCGGATGGATGGATGGATAGAGAGACTCGGCGTGCGGTGTGGAGCGAGTAAGAGCCCGTGCTGCTCGCAACACGGCAGCTGGAGCTGGGGAGGGAGTGGGGCGCGTGTGGAGGGACATCCAGCGGCGAGAGAAGAAGAAGAAAAGAAAAAGAAGGAAAAAAAAGGAAGAAAAAAAAGGAAAGAAGAGAAAAAAAAAAAGAAGAAGAAGAAAAGAGGCGCATCCCGCCCCAGCTTTCGAACTTACGTACATACTGTACTGGGGCCTTTCCTATCTATGTCTATCTGTCTTGTGACAGCGGACCGTTCCACATCATCGATTCTGCGTCTGCCAAAGAGAAAAGAGAAAAAAACAACAACAAAAACAATTAATACACACATACATACACACACACACACAGATATATATAAAAGGGACAGCTGCCACACGGCTCGGGGCGAATTACCGCCCAGCTGCTGCCACCCCCCCCCTCCCGTCCGACATCACACGTACGGACGTGCTGCATAGTGCAGTGCAGTCGCCTCCTTCCCGACGCCGCTTTCTGCCGCTGCAGATAGATATCTGGAGTGCTGTACCCAGCATCTTTGGCAGCATCCCCGGCATCGTCAACACCCATCGGCATCACCGCCAACATTGCCATCACCACCACCACCACCACCACCGCCCCCCATCCGCTCTGCTTTCCGTACCTACTTGCTTACGTACATCTGACCTGCGTACTTCGCTTGTTCGTGTGTATGTGTGTCTGTGCGTAGGTGGGGTGTTCGTGTCCCAATTACATACACACATACATACAGACCACCACCGACACATATATGTGGTACATATATACCGGCAGCCATATCACCACCAGATACCCCACGACGTTGGCCCGCACCCCCCCCAACACACCCACCACGCAGACGCAGAAGCAGCAGCAGCCCAGATGGTTGCGTGTATCTGACCTACATACACACATACATACATACATACATACATACATACATACTCACACACATACATACATACATACATACTCAACACCCACCGTCTTCCCCGTACCACTTGTCTGCTACCAACACCATCCACCCTCGCTCCTTGCAAGTCGCCATCCGCCTGGAGTTCAAACGGTGTCCCCGGCAGTGCATCCCGCTAATTCGTGCTTGATGCGCTTCCCCTTTGGTGTCTTGAATCCGCAATACCTTGCTCGTCAATCGGATCGATCCCGGCGCCCTCTCACTTCCGCCACCGCTCTCCTCCACTCCACTCCTCTCTAACCTCCCTTCCCTATTCACTCTTACCTTTCCCCACGCTCCCCCCCTCCCCCCTTCTCCCTGCACACACCGAGCCTTCGTCGTCGTGGGCGTCGCGGTTCCAACCCCTAACCAGCCCCCCCCGGTCGCAACATTACTAACACCACCACCACCAACAACAATCATACTCATAGCTACCATCGTCGACACTCCACACTACTCCATTTTCATTCCGTCTGCTGGACACCGCATTGGCACCACACCGCTCGATCACCCTCCAGAATTGCTCCAGCAACGGAGAGAGGGCCAATCAGCCCCCCCCCCCCCAATCACCGCCAATAAAACCATCGTCTACCGCGATTCGACCGCCCCCAGATCACCGCGACGATGGCAACGTTTCTCGACAGCGCTGTCCTGCTCGCAGCGCGAGATGTCCCCATCAAAAGGACCAGTGACAACACAGGGATCACGGGACAGACCAAGGAAGCGTTTGTCTCCAGCATCACGCTGGCGATGATCGCCATCACGGTGGTCAGCTTCTGTCTGGCAAGACGGCTCGCGGGCATTGCGAGTTTCGCCGGATTGCCCCTTGCTCGGTGGTGTGAGTGGAAACCGTCGCGATGCGCAAGGCTGCTCCGTCCGCGACTGACAGTGGCGAGCAGTAATCTTTGCGATCTTCATCGACAGCTGGCTTTTCGTCTTTTCGAGCACCGTGCTGCAGTCGAGTTTCGGCCTGAACAGCGGAATAAGAGCCTGTGATGCTGGTATTCTGCTCTGTTTGGTGTGCTATTTGAGCTCGAAAGTACATCACTTCCCACCCCGTGTGTTCGAATCGTCTTGGAACCGCGTTTGCTGACAGAGCTGATAGGTGGTATGTGTTTAATGCCCAGCGCTATGCTTAATCGTTGGATTGCTGACTTGCAGACGCCTCGATCAGTTGATCTATTTCTTCCTGGTCGAAAAGGTACCTCCGCTAAAAAAAAAACCAAACCCAGAGGTGTGCTGTGCGTTGACGCATGGTTAGGTCTTCATCATCCGTGGCAGTCGGCAGAGATGGAAGGACAAGCTGTTCATCTTCAACATGTTCGGCATGCTCATTCCGTATTGCCTGGTCATCGTCTTGACTTTCGTGTAGTATGTCCGATCACTCGCCCCCCCCTCTCCAACTGCGTTATGGCTAACCAAGGATAGTCGCAATGCCGAGATCGGCGAAGACAAACTGTGCCGAATCGGGCTCAAACTCCCCGCCAACATCCCGCTACTGGTCTTCGATATTGTGATCAATGTAAGGGGACTCTCAGCGTCTCAGCAACGGCTAGCTGATATTTTCAAACCAGGTTTATCTAACATGGCTATTCCTGACGCCGTTGCGAGGTATGTGCCCATTCATTTTTCGAGTGTTTCGTTCTCTGACAGGTAACCGCGGCAGGTCTCTGGAGCTTCCGAAACGGCACACGGACCAAGCAAGGTCGGCTTCGAAGGGTTGCCCTGCGCACTTTCATCGGCAGTATTGCGACGCTCCTGTCGACACTCGCGTTCGTGACCCCATCACATCGAAACTGCCGGGTGTGATTGCTGAAGATGCCCGCCCAGGAATTTAACATCTCTGCTCATATTGCAGGGCCGTGAGCCAGGCTGGGTTTGCTTTGCGGTTTGCAACGCTGATGGTTAGTTCCCTTGCGGCGAAGCCACTCTAGGAGACACGCTAATCTGATCGTGGATAGTGCTCTTTTCGGTTTTGGTGCTCCACTGGGTCACCCACCAGGACGAGGATGGACTGTCGACCATCACGAAATGCGGAGGGTGCGACAGATCCGTGGGCGGTGCGGGTGCTTATTCGCTCGGTTCAGCCGTTAAGAAGGGCCCTACCACGTTCGATCATGACCTGCAGCGAGGATTCGGGGGACAGGTCATCACCAACTGCGAGGCGGCCACGGAAAGCTCGAACAGCAAGAACATCCCGATTCCCTTGGCGGGCATCATGACGAGGACCGAATTCACCCGCGACGTCGAAAGCTTTGGCGAGAGTCATTCAGTCGTCGATTTGCCCGACGGCCACAAAAGGGAAAGTTCGACGGACAACATCCGAGATTCGCAGGTATGACGGACGCAGGGGAGTCCCCAAGCAACACATAATATTTTTGCAGCTTCATTTAGCACGACTTTTTTTTTATTATTTTATTTCTTTTCTGTCCGATAGGCGTTTCACTGGTGATTTTTTCTGGGGGGTGCAAGGCACTGTACGTTGTTCGTACGGGATAAATCCCGATTTTCCGACTGTTCCCATTCATTTTTGCTGTCCTTTTTACTCTCTATTTTGCTTGCCGTTTTCTTTGGGAGATGTAACGGTTTTTTTTTATATCTCTTTCTTTCTCGTTCTTCGGAGGGGTCACTGAATGATTGTCTTTCTTTTGGAATACGGGGAGCTCAGACATCGGGAGAGGATCAGTGGGCGATATACTTACTTACAGCATCAACATCTGGCGAGATGGGCTTTGGTGTTGGACGTCTGGGCGATGGATCAGTGATCAGGGGTATTGATCGGTTGGCAGCCCTGAATCGCATATGTAGAATCTTAATGATGGATGTACGGTAGCAAAGAGGCAGTATCTTTATCCTCTCGCCGAAGACGACGGGGTCCGAGGAGTGGCTGACTTGAATCCATGCACCCGTACGATTGACTGAGCGAATCGGGCAGTTAGACAACAAACGCAAGGCCATAGATGCAGAGTACAATTTCGAAAGAAAGAAGAAAAAAAACCCCAATACACGTGTGACCGGCTCGCCAGGTGGTTCTAAAAGCTGGACGACGGCGGCGACGACGACTTGTCGTCTTCATCAGCCTCACCGCTTCCATCCTGCCACCGCCTCCTCATCCGTCTCTGCCTCTCCAGCAACCTCCGTCGCGCCTGCCGTGCCCGCCTACTGTTCTCGCCCCCGTCACCATCGTCGTCGGAATCTTCCTCCTCCTCAAGGATCGTCGGCACCGACGGCCGGCGGCGGCGGAGACGTGCGTGCTGCTGCTGCGGCGAGAGCGACGCGGACGGCGACGATCCTGGCGATGACGGCGGAGAGTCTTCCTCTGGTGGCGGTGACGGTGGTGGTGAAAGCGGGGGTTTCGTCGACACGGCGGTACCACCAGCAGAAGTATCAGCACCAGCAGCGATAGCAGCCGACGGGGCGCCGAGCAGCCCGAGCCCGGACGCGAGCGCGTACGACAGCAGCGCCACCAGGGCGCCGGCGAGGACGCCGATGATCGCCGCGGTTCCGCAGTAGATGTAGAGGGTCTATAATGCGCGTGCACGAGCTTCCCGGGACAGCGGGCGGGGGTTTTTGGCGGTCAGTGGATTTTTTGATTTTTTTTTTGATTTTTTTGATTTTCTCTCTTTGGGGGAGGGGGAGGGAGGCGGAAGGCGGAAGGCGAACCTGGAGACGCGACATCAGCGCGAGCGGACCGTGCACCGCAACCGAAAGCGCGCGTCCGCTCTGCCGCAGCAGCACCGTCGCCGGCGAGAGCAGCCAGCACACCGGCGCCGAGAGCATCGCTAGGAAGGTGCCGCCGGACATCGTACGCGTGTAACTAGTGAGGGCGCTGGGTGGGTGGTGGTGGTGGTGGTGGTGGTGGTGGTGGGGAAAACCTGTGGAGTGAGTGGATATGTACTCTATGTATGCGGGTATGTATGATGTATCTAGATACCTATGAGTCCCGCCGCGACGGGATTGCGGGGTTGGCGATGTCGAGTCGCGTTCCTGCCGTGCATTATGTATGATGTACTAGTACATAAGTAGTTAGTTGGCCCCGGCTGAGTGTTGCAGATAAGCTGCCTTGGCGGGTTAGATCGACTATCTAGGTAGAGTACATAGATAGTACCGCGATCGACAAGCCACACTTCTGGCGGAGACTGCGTATATATTTTCTACATATGTATGTAGTACGGATTGATCTGCGGCCGGTTGGTTGTCCGCCGCCGCGGGGTCTCGGAGCCACGCCGCTTGTATCTACTCGGGGGTGACGGCTTTCGCATCCCGGTACAAGAGAAGGTACGGAGGAACAAAGTGCTCTCTGATCACTCGCCGATGGGTGGGGCGAATGCTCCCCCATGGGTCAAGCCGACACCCGCTCACGACAACATTGCTGGATTATGCGGAAGCTTGGGGGGGGGTTTCTCACTATATATGTATAGCCCACCGCCACGGCGTAGTAACTTTGGCAAAGGGATGCGTATATCTAACCGTCACGTCGTTGGGCAGGATCCTGATTCGCAGAACGCATGCAAAACGAAACATGTGAAGAAATCCACTTGTGTATGCAGGCCATACCCACAAACAGAGGACGTGCATTTGAGTCAGGAATAGTTGCAACCAGGACAACAGAGTGTCGCTGGTGTTGAGATGCGCGGCGCAGCCGTCTATCTGCATGGATATCCGAGAGGATTTTTCAGTTAACTACCGCAAGATCTAACTATCTCTACGCATCTAGGTACCCGCAGGACTCGGCCCCCCGTAGATTGAGCGAAGCGGAAGGGCAGCCCCACCCTCAGCTCGAGAAGAGCGGCCGCCGGGAGCGTCAAGCAAGAGAGAAAAGAGAATGGCAAGTGGGCCGAGCACAAATTGGAGACACGTGAAGAATGGTGGAGGCAGCAAAGGAACGCTATATATGCAGCCAGGGCAGGAGCTAGTGTGGCTCGGTGCTCGCGGGGTGTCCTGCGGGGGCCCCACCGTTAGCTCGCACTGCTCGGAATGACTTGCACCCAGCTGCCGACAACCCACCATCATCACCGCTACATACCATCACCATTATCATTATCGACACACGACACACGACACCCGTCTCCCGTAACCGCCACCGCCACCACCACCACAGTCGCCATCGCTATGGGCAACAACCCCTCCCGCACGACTCACAACAGTCCGCACCACCACCCGCAGCAATCCGCCTCGTCCAGTGCGTCCGCCTCCCCGCCCTCGGGCCCAACCCGCAGCGCGACCTCCGCCGGTTCCGCCGGCCGGCGTCCCAGCTACCGCCGCAACTCCCTGCAGGCCCCCGCATCGGCCAAGTACGGTGTCGCGGGCTCGCAGGAGGTCACGCCCGCACGCCCGCAACCGCCGTCGTCGTCCTCCTCGTCCCACCACCACCACCACCACTACCACCACGGCCACGGCCAGCACCACAGCCGCTACCACACCCCGCCGCCGGGCCCGCAGCGCAGGGAGAGCATCGCCACCACCATCCCCGAGGGCGCAGGCTACTACGCCTTCCCGACGCGAACCCGCGAGGAGCTCATCGAGGATGCCGCAACCCTGAGGCTGTTCCCCCCGCCGCCGGCAGGCGTGAACGTGCAGTCCGCGTCGTCGTCGTCCCCGTTCGCGCCCAACGTCGATCCGTTCGCAACGCCCGCCGGGGTCGCTGCGGGACAGGACGTGCCTGTGGCGCCCGGGATGCGGTACGGCAGGGGCAGCATGGAGTCCACGGCCGCGTCGGTCGAGGACGAAGCCCCGGCTCCGCAGGAGTGCGACGACGCCAGAGCGGTTCCGACCCTGATCCAGTGGCCGTATCTAGGGACAAAGGTGTATGTCACCGGCACCTTCTGTGCGTGGGAGAAGGAGAAGAGGTATCGCTTGGCAAGGAAGTATGTCCTACCGCACTCTGTCGGGCTGGGGAATTACGAACAGCTACTGACGTGTGCGTGCGTGTGTGTTCGGAAAGTGGGGAGGACGGCATCATGTCTGCGGTCGTTGCGATCCCGCCCGGAACGCACCACGTGAGATTCTGGGTCGACGGCGAAATGCGGACGTCGCACTCGCTGCCCACGGCCGTGGACGACACCGGGATCCTGGTGAACTACCTCGAGGTTTCTGCCGACGACATGCCGCCGTTGAACCGACAGCTCTCGACCGACAGTGCCGGGGGCGCACCACCCACGCCGTCGGACCGCGTTCCTTCCGTCGTCCCCGCTGAGGCCCCGTTGAGATACACCACCGAGATCCCTGCATACCTGAAGGAATTCTCGGATTCTTACGAGGAAGACCCCCGTGGTGGTGGTGGCGGGTATGCTGAGGATGCTCCGCCGCCGCCAAGTCTGCCCATGATGCTCCAGAAGGTCATCCTCAACCCGAGCAATACGACGCGGGACGATGCGAGCGTCCTTGGCATCCCGAACCATGCCGTGCTCAATCACCTAGCTACCAGTTCCATCAAGAATTCGATACTGGCTGTGTCGGCGACTACGCGGTACAAAAAGAAGGTATGTTTGTAGTATCACTCGATGCGATTGTGATTTGTCCTAACATCGTGGTCGGTGCAGTATGTCACAACGATCCTATATAAAGCTGCGTCCGCACAGGAGGATTAGCTTCGGACTGCTTGCTTGTTTGAAGTGGGGCTATGAGGGCTGGGTGGTTATCTGCGTCGGTTGGGCTATTATCCTAGCATAAGCGTTTTGGTTCTCGATGCATACTTTTCTTCTCTGTTTTCACGCGCCCCGTGAAATATTACAGTGAACTATGGCCGCACCCTCTTCGCCGACCTGTCGCCCGTCCCCGCCTCCGTCGCCGCCGCCCTCTTCTTCTCGTTGACCTTCCTCTCCAGCTCCCTGTACGTCGCCCGCAGGATTCTCTTCTCTCCGAGCCGGACCTCGATCGCATCCTTTTCCCTCCCGGCGACCCCGGTCTCCAGCAACCTCTCGTCCTCCTCGATGCTCGTCGGGTACTCCCCCAACCTCTGCTGCACAACCCTCGCCAGCACCTCCGCGGCGTCCTCGGAGATCCTCGGCTTCGGCAGCTTCCCCTTCGCTTTCCAAGCCCTGAACTCCTCGTCGCTTGCCAGCAGCGTGTTGACGACGACCACCACCTCGTCCGGCACTTGGCCCTGGGCCTCCGCCTCGAGGTCGAACGAATCGTCCAGCACGCCCTCCTCCAGGAGGTGCTCGATCCTGTCCTCCCCCCCGCCGCCGCAGTGCGCGATCACCATCGGCGCTGGGATCTCGACCACGTCGTAGACGGCGTAGTTGCGCGTGGTGTAGCCGTACCGCCGCAGCAGATCGCTCCGCGGGAGCGGGCCGTAGTCGTTGAACAGCTGCTCGCCGGCCGGGACGGGGACGAGCGTGCGCATCTCCAGATGGGCGGCGGTTTGGAAGAGCCGGCAGTTGGCGGGGACGTCGGCGTTGAGGAGGTCGGCGAGGGGCACCATAGCTTTGTAGTGTTTCTCCGCGCCGTAACCGTCGTCGTCGTCGTCGTCGTCGTCGTCGTCGTCGTCCTCGTCCCCATTCACGGCAAGATCAAAGCTGTACGCCATGACCACGCTCGCCATGTGGTGCGCCGTCTCGAGCAGCCCCTCCTCGCTCGCCGCCACCGCCCCGAACACCGTCGGGTTCGCGCGCACGACCGGCAGCAGCTCCCGCAGGAACGTCGCCTCGGCCGAGGCGCGGCCGATCTTGTCGACCACCTTGCTGCCGCGCAGCCAGTCCAGCTCGTGCGGGCGCCAGTACATCAGCGTGTCGAAGCGCGCGGGCAGCAGGTCGAGGTACGGCCGCCAGGGCGAGTCGTCCTCGCGCGACTCGTGCATCAACACGAGGACCAGCTGCAGCCAGGGCGAGAGCGCGGCCACCGCCGACGCCGACGCGGGGTGCAGCAGCCCCCCGAGCCGGCTGGTCGACAGCGTGAGGCAGCTGCTGCGCGGCAGTCGGAACAGTGTTTCGTCGGCGGAGAGAGGCGAGAGCGCGACTGTTTGACCCTCCTCACCCCCACCCACCACCGGATGTTAGCTGGCGAACCCTCCTTCCCCCCCCCCACCGTCGGTCGGTCGAGCTCGGAATGAACCTGCCTAGGCCGCGTCCAGCACCGGTGGTGCGTAGGTCCGAGATCGCGATCTTGGGATTGAGGGTGAAGCCGAGCGAATTCTGCAGCCAATGCAGGAACCGCTCGTTCTGTTGAGCGAAAACGTCTGCTTGGAACTCCATCGTGGGTGGGACTGTGCCGGGGTGGGGGAACTTTCGAGTTCTTGGGAAGTGTGATGGGGATTGCGGTTAAGTTTTCAAAAGTCATGCAGGGATGCACTCTACGTATGCAAATAGCCTCACTCGTGAAGAATCATAACTGTCATTGTTCTCGTTCCTATCTTGCGTCCACTCAACGACGCCTGGTCTGTCCGAACCCGGTCGTTTCGTGTCTTGCCGCCCCCGCCAACGCACTGCTTCCCCCGCCGCTGCCGCCTCCGAACATCGGGCGATTATCGGCGGGCCTGTATGCACTCTCCCTCTCCCTCTCCCTCTCCCCTCCCCTCCGGCCCGCAAGATACGTCCCGGCCGCGCCCGCCGCCATGCCGCTCCAGAAGCCGGGCCTCCAGCCCGGCGCATTGGCCGTAGACGTGGATTTGTACCCGGATGGCGGCCGAGGATCGTACGGCGGCGGGGGGTCATCGCCGCCGCCGCCGAACCACGGACGCCCCCCGTTGTCGAAGCGCCGTGGCGGGGGGCGGCGGGCGTCGGGAGTCGCGTTGGCGCTGGTCCAGGCATTGTAGATTATCGTCCCGAGGACGCCGAGGAAGATGATCACGAAGATGAAGGACCAGATGTCGCCTGGGTGACGGGTTCATCGTCAGATCATTATTACTTTTTCTTCCGCAGAGGAGGTAGGCGCAGCTCACCGCCCGTGGCCCCACGGCCCGTATTCGTGAAGGACGAAAACGCGCCGCCGTACTTCTGCAGCCCCTCGTCGGTGAGGATGAGGCGGTACTCGACGCCGCACGAGCCTGGTCGCGCACGCATCGCCATCAGCATCCATCCAGACGGGGGGGAAGAGCTCCCCGTTCCGCATACCCTTGAGCACGTATCGATCCTCGGCGTTGGCGTACCCCTCGCAGAGCACGTCGGTGCTCCCGAGCTTGAAGTACCTGGGGACGTCGGCCGTGCAGCTCCACGAGACGCTGTCGTCGTCGTCGCCGCCGTAGTCGCTGCCCATGTTCTTGCAGCGCATCACGTCGATCTCGTAGAGGCCCTGTGAGCCCCGGGGGAGGTCAGCTTCCTTCCCTCCTTCCTTCCTTTCGAAGGACCGACCTTTGCGTCCCCGCCGACACACGTCAGCTGCGGAATGGGATCCAGCCGGCGGCCGGCCGTCATCTGGTCGCTGCGCAGCGTCAGCGACTTGACGCTGGAGATCGGGACCTTGTCGCTGCCGAAGCGGGCGTCGGCCGGGCCGAGTCCGAGGAGCGGAAGCAGGATGGATGGTTTGAGGCGCATCTTCTCTCTCTCCCTAGCTCTGTCTCTGCGTGTGTGTGTGTGTGTGTGTGTGTGTGTGTGTGTGTGTGTGTGTGTGTGTGTGTGTGTGTGTGTGTGTGTATGTCTCTGTGTGTGTCTCTGTGTGCGTGTGTGTGTGTGTGTGTGTGTGTTGACAGTTACGAAGAGAGTGGGGGGTTTCCGCCGTTGCCCCCCCCCGTCACCGCCGCTAAGTTTGAAGGTGTGTGTATACGGAAGAGCTGAGATGTGGCCGTAACTACCATGCTCCATCCCATCCATCTAGTACCTGCAGAATCACGTGATGTGGTACACGTCGCAGGTGGCACATAACAAAAAAAAAAAAAACCTCCGCGTAAACTCCATCCGCAGAACAATACAACAGCCAGCCAGCCAACCGGCACAAGCACAGAATCATGGTAAGTCACCTGCCCACCCCTTCCCCGACAGCCATAACCCAATCTTTTTTACATAAC